>ENA-ORXB01000195-ORXB01000195.1-sediment-metagenome-genome-assembly--contig:-NODE-195-length-147951-cov-6.790626_pt1 | contig 147951 bp, 118 predicted proteins | sample MGYA00237863_ERZ511475 | MGnify/ENA primary metagenome ERZ511475 (study PRJEB26305, sample SAMN06343858) | sediment metagenome | isolation source: hot spring sediment | place: Canada: British...
TGTGCCAACGCAAGTCGCGCACGAACTATCTCATCCCGCGGTGCACCGAGGATGCGGCACTCGTGGTAAAAGGTGTGGAAAGCCTCTGCGACAGAATGGAGGAAGTCAGCAACAATGGAGGGTGCCAGTTGCTCAGCAGCACGCTCAACGGTTGAGGGAAACTGCGCAAGCATCTTCACGAGAGCATGCTCTGCAGGATGGTCAAGGACCATGGCTCCGGTATTTTCCCACTCAATCCCGTGCTCCCGTGCATTGGCAAAGACCGAGCATATCCGTGCGTGCGCATACTGCAGGTAGAACACCGGGTTTACCTCGCTCTGCTCACGCGCCAGGTTCAGGTCGAATACCAACTGCGTCTCCGCTGCACGCATCACAAAGAAGAACCGAACAACATCTGGGCCGACTTCATCAATGAGGTCATCGAGCGTGTATTGCTCCCCACTCCGCTTGGAGAGTTTGTAGGGCACACCATCTTTCATGAACGTGACCATCTGGTGCAGCACCACCTTGATCGGTGATGTATCGTAGCCAAGTGCACGGACGGCGGCAAGAACTTCTTGGATTGTAGCGATATGGTCAGCACCGAAGACGTCCACGATCAAGTCATCGCCGCGTTCGAGCTTGATGCGGTGGTAGGCAATATCGGGCAACCGATAGGTGGGTTCACCGCTCGATTTGATGATGACGCGGTCTTGCTCTAAGCCCAGCTTAGTCGTTGCGATCCATGTTGCGCCGTCGTGTTCGTAGACCAGCCCACGCGCGCGCAAGTCTTCCACGACGCGCGCAATATGTCCATCGGTATAGAGCGAGTGTTCGTTGAAGTACACATCATGCCGAACACCAAGCCGTTCAAGGGTTGACCGTATGGATGCAAAGCACCATTGTTCTCCTTTGGTGCGACAGATGGCAAGGTTGGCGTCGGTTTCTTCCCGCAGACTGTCCCCATACTCAGCGATGAGTTCACGGGCAATGTCCAGGATGTACTCCCCGCGATAGCCATTGTCTTCATCGAAGGGATAGTCCGGCTCACCGAGCAGTTGCCGGTAGCGTGCATAGATCGAGCGCGCCAGGTTCTGCATCTGCCGTCCGGCATTGTTGAAGTAGTACTCGCGCGTGACGCGGTAACCAACCGCTTCGAGGAGTCGGGCAATGCTGTCGCCCAGGGCAATATTCCGTCCATGACCGGGATGGAGCGGTCCGGTTGGATTAGCGCTCACGTACTCGACATTTGCACGCTTGCGCGCGTAGCGCTCGGTGTATCCGAAGCGTTCTCCCTGCGCCCGGATGCGCTCGAAAAGATCGGCATAGTAGGCAGGACCAAAGCGCAGATTGATAAAGCCTGGTCCGGCGATTTCGACGCTGCTGATACGCGCAGGATCGTAGTCCATCGCAGCAACGATATCTTGAGCAACTGAGCGTGGTGATTTGCCCAGAGTCCGTGCAAGCTGCAGAGCAACTGTCGTTGCAGCATCTCCGTGGCTGGCATGGCGAGGAAGCTCGACGGTTACGTCGGCATTGAGGCCAAGGCGTTCGAGAGCGGTACCGAGAACGGTGCGTACGTAGTCGAAAAGCATGGTCTGGTTGTCTTTACGGTTGACTTCGCTGGCGGATCAAGCGTCCGTCGCTGGAAAGATGATAGGCAATCCCATCGCCCCAGAGAGTCTCGAGTTTGTAGAAGGCACGCTGTTCGGGGCGCATCAAGTGGACGACAACATCGAAGTAATCGACAATCACCCACTGGCAGGCTTCCCAGCCTTCACTGCGTGGCGGTCGGAGGCCTGCAGCACTGGTGCAGTGTTCGATATGCTCTGCAATGGCGCGAATCTGTTGTTCGGATGAGCATGTCACGAGAACAAACCACTCCGCAGGCGAACCGTCAATAGCACCGATGTCAATGGCAAGGATATTCTCGCCTTTTTTTTCGTGAGCACAGTATGCACACAGTCGCGCAAGATCGCGGGCGGTGCGAATGCGCAGTCGCGCCATTGCAGCGCCTCGTAGGTTACTTGTCACGACACACTCGTTGAGCGATGACACATCATCATTAGCGGAAAGGGCGCAGTTGTTGCCAATCGTAACCGATAATCACGCTGCAGTTGAGAACAAGATCGGAATCAATCTCCTGACGCACAGCAGTGGGTGCTAACCCAAGCGCATAGCAGACCCGTGCTGCCGCAAGGCTATCGCCATAGTGATCGAGCACCAGACTCTGTGGCTGTGGCGTGGGAGCGTTGGTCGCTTCGACCACATCGAATCCTCGGCGCCGCAAGTACTGCTGAACCTGGCGCGCAAGATCAGGAACGCCAGCACCATTGAGCACGCGAAGCTGGATGACACGTCCACTGCCGGGCTGACGCTCTGCCGAAACGGGTGGCCGTATCACCATCCGCCATAGAAGCGACCCCAGAAGCAAAACCACCGCCACAACCAGAAAACTAATGCTACCAATGCGGATAACCCCACGCACCATTGGATGGGCTACTTGTACTGCCGCAAAAACTCGAGTCGCTCTTGAAGCCGAGCAATCGGCACCAGAAGTTTATCCTTGCCGAAGATGGCTTCTTCTTGAGAGTGGAAAACAATATCGTAATCCTTGCTCATGACGATTGCTTCTTCGGGACAGACTTCCTCGCAGAGCCCACAGTAGATGCATCGTAACATGTTGATTTCGAACTTGCTCGGATAGCGTTCTTTGTCTCGGTCAGTTTCCGCCGCTTGCACTTCGATCGCCAGCGCCGGACACACCCGCGAACACAAGCCACACGCCACGCAGCGCTCCCCATCTTCTTCCAGAACCAGGACCGGTCGCCCACGGTAGCTTCCCAGCGGTTCCCATCGCTCTTCGGGGTACTGCCGCGTCAGCTTTGGCCTGAACATTGTCTTGAACGTCAATGCCAAGCCCTTGGCAATTTCAGGGAGATAGAGCTTCTCCCAGAAATTCATTCGTTGGGCACGCGTGTTGGTCGTTACGTTCATGGCTACATTCCGAGCACAGTTAGCGGACAAAAAAGACGATTGCACCAGTGATGATAATGTTGACCAAGCCCAGCGGGAGAAGTACACGCCAGCCAAGGTTCATCAATTGGTCGTAGCGAAAGCGCGGCAGCGTCCATCGAACCCAGATGAAGAAAAACAGCAGCACACTTACCTTCCCGAAAAATGTTGCCAGTTCGAGCAACACGCGGGGAAGAGTTCCCTCCTGCACGCCAAGTAGCTGTGGCACCAACGGTAGATCATACCCGCCCAAATAGAGCGTGGTCATCACAGCCGATGCGGTGAACATGTTGGCATACTCGGCAAGGTAGAAAAGCCCGAACTTCATCCCGGAGTATTCGGTATGGTAGCCGCCGACCAATTCTGGCTCAGCTTCAGGAAGGTCGAACGGTGCGCGGTTTGTTTCGGCGAATGATGCAACCAAAAAAATCACAAAGCCAAGCGGCTGGAACCAGATATTCCATCGGCCATTGGCTTGAGAGGCGATGATCTGATTCATATCCAGTGAGCCACTGAGCATCAACGCTGCCACCGCGGCTAAGCCCATTGCCAATTCGTAGGAAATCATCTGTGCCGATGATCGCAGCCCGCCCATGAGCGAGTACTTGTTGTTCGACGACCAGCCCGCCAGCGTGATGCCATAGACACCAATCGACGTGAGCGCTAAAATCAAGAGGAACCCGACGTTCACGTTCGGTGCAACTGCGATGAACAACTTCGTGCCATCCTCGAGCAAGAGGTAGCTTGCTGGGGTGATCACGCAAAGTATCGAAAGTGCAACTGCAATCGAAATGAGCGGTGCCAAGCGGTGAAAGGCTCGGTTGGCATTGTACGGGACGACGTCCTCTTTGGTGTAGAGCTTGAGCACATCGGCCAGTGGTTGCAACAGCCCAAACGGACCAACGCGATTCGGGCCAATGCGATACTGCATCCATGCCGAGATCCGCCGTTCTAAGTACACCAGCGCGGCAGCGATGACGAGCGCGAAATTCAGCGCAATAGCACCTTTGATAAGCGTAACAACAAAAGACGACATAGCATCTTGCACGCGATTACTCCGACTGCGGTTTCATAAAGTGCGATTCGTACACAACGCCCAGTGGCTCCGGCTGTGCACCCAACCGAACTCCACGGAAATGATCAAGTACCGAATAATCCATTCCACCGAATGCTGGAACTGTCTGGCTCAATTCAGCAAACACATCAGCAGCAGTGCTGTAGTGCCACGGCAGCCCAAGGGCAGTCGCAATGCCTGCAATCAACTGCCAATGCGGCCGGCACAACCGACGCTCACCGCGCGTCCAGCGATCGTTAGGCGCACCGAACTTGTCCAGCCGACTTTGCTTCATTCCATTGATGCGGAGCGTCTCTTGAGTTTCCACCGCTGGTCGTAGGTGCTGAACCCAACCATCTATGTTGGTAAAGGTACCCTCAATTTCCGCATAGGTTGATGCTGGCAAGACCACGTGTGCGAATGCTTCCAGCGGTGAATGGTTGGTCAACTGTGCAACGACCAGCGGAACCGTTGCGATAATCGCGTCCCAGCCGGTTGCTTGCTCTGCCAGTGGATCCGCGCCGAGGAAATACAGCACCGATGGTTTTCGCGATGCGACGTGCGCAGCGAGTTGATCCCAACTGACCCGTTTGATGCCGAGTGCTTCCAATCCTGCGCTGTTAGCATTGCGATCACTGCACCGAAGGAAACTATCCCCGAACGAAGGGTCATTGCGCTCAACAAAGACAAGCTCGAGAGTGTTGAGTGCGGTGGCAAGTTTCCGCGCCAAGTAGCCATCTTCGTTGGTGAGTGATCCCGAGAGGATCAGCATTCCTCCTTGATCGGCAAGGGCACGAGCAACGACCTCGAGTGCTTGTTCGATAGAAACGGACTGAAGTTGGCTCCCCTGCCGTAACCACGCACCACTGATGCGACCAGTATTGACCCAGCGGTACTGGTTCAGGCGTCCATCGTCGCACATCCAGTATTGATTGACGTGCGGGTTCGGACGTGGCTCCAGACGCAGAATCTCGTTATTGCGGACACCGATATTGATGTTGCATCCACGCGCACAGCCAGGACAGACGCTTGGGGTAAAGCTCATTTCCCAAACACGCGACCGAAAACGAAAGTCGGCACTGGTGAGCGCTCCCACTGGGCACAGCTCGATAACGTTCATCGAATAGGGTGAATCGAACTGCGTACCTTCGAACAACTCAATGGTGACATGGTCGCCACGCTCGACAAACGTCAGCACCGGCTGCTGGGCAATCTCGTTTGCAAACCGAATGCAACGCGAGCAGAGGATGCAGCGTTCGCCATCGAACACGATACGGTCGCTCCAGTGGACTCGCTTGGGTTTGTGGACTTTCTCTTCAACGAATCTGCTCTCGCCTCGCGAATGCTTGAAAGCGTATTCTTGAAGCTTACACTGACCGGCTTCATCGCAGATCGGGCAATCGAGGGGATGGTTGATGAGCAAAAACTCCATGACTGCATTCTGTGCTTCCGTGGTCTTGTCGCCAGTGGTATCAACGACCATACCTTCGGCGACTGGTGTTGCACAGGCAATTTGGAGCTTTGGCATCCACTGGACGACGGGATTGCCATTCTCGTCGAGTTCAAGCGTTCCATCAGCAGCTTTCTTGTACGAGCCAACGCGGACAAGGCACATGCGGCAATTCCCCGCCACACTCAGCGCAGGATGCCAGCAAAAGTGTGGGATAACGATGCCACTATCGAGCGCAGCCTCGATGATCGTTTTGCCGGGTTGCGCTTCGATTTTGTGACCGTCAATCGTGATGGTGGGCATACGCTGACAACAAAAGTAGTGCTCGCAACGAAATGCACTGTCCCTATTGCTTGTTCGGGCAGTGCTTTCTGCGAAAATAGCAGCGTGCCCCTCCTTCTATGGGTAGAACCGCATGCCGAGTCCCACATCAATGGCCGATCCGAAGCCAGGAGCAATGCCAATGAGTGGACCGAACTCAAGGAAGAACTCCAGCGGAACCCCGCGCGGAAGGACACTGACCCCGAACATACCCCGCACCCCGAGCCGCGTTTCGTCGCGGTCGTAGTACTTGTAGCCGCGATCGCCCCACCAGCGCACTCCCTTGCCGAGCCCAACGGCAACACCAACGTCGCCATAGAGCAGAACAACCGAGCTGCGGAATGCATTGAAGTGCCACAGGTAATCCACCCCAATACGTGGCGCTCCAAAGTATGACCCACCCAGGCTTGCTGTAATTGCTTGATCGCGGCTAACCCAATGCTTGAGCGTTAGCCCCGTTGGGTCACCGAGAATAATCCCAAATCCAGTTGCGCCGCGCTGTGCAGATGCAATACCAGCGACGAAGCACATCAATAACAACCATCGAGCAATCATCGCTCCTCCGAATGGTAGGTGAGAGATTCGAGCATACGTACGTAGCTGTCGTAGCGTTCAGTTTGAATATGTCCCGCTGCAACCGCTGCGCGTACCGCACAGTCTGGTTCATGCGTATGCGTGCAGGGTAAGTATTTACACTGCGGATAGAAGGGATCGAAGTCGTGGAAATAAAACGCAAGCTCTTCGGGTGCAATCTGCGCCAATGCAAATTCACGCAATCCGGGAGTGTCAATGAGCTTTCCTCCACCAGGAAGATGGAAGAGCCTCGCATTTGTGGTCGTATGGCGTCCACGCTGATACTTGCTCGAGATTTCTCGCACTGCTTGGATTGGCTGGCCAAAGCATGCATTCAAGATCGCTGATTTGCCCACTCCTGATGCTCCGACCAGCACACTGGTGCAGCCGTGCATCAGCGCCATGAGCTCGCCAAGCCCTTCGCCGGTGATGGTGCTGGTGTAGCAGAGCCTCACTCCTAACCGCTCGTGATAGTAACACAGAGCCGCTGCCAGCTCCGGTGGAACACCCAAATCAACTTTATTTATCACAATCACCGGCTCAACTTGCCCTTGCTCACAGGCTACCACGTGGCGATCCAACAACCGGCGACTGAAGTACGGTTGGCGCACAGCATGTACCAGGAAAGCACGATCAACATTGGCAGCCAGTATGTCCACCTCGCGGCTCGAGGGTGATAGGCGAAAGAGTCGGTTCTGTCGCTGGCGAACGTGAACAATGACACCTTTTCCCTCCTCCCCAGGGATTGTAGCGAAATCCACCCAGTCACCAACGGCCAGCAGTGATTCTTCGGGCGGATTGTCACTTGAAACTACCCCCCCGGCTGTGCACTGATGCGTAGCACGGAAAGGTTCATCGTTAGCTGCGTGGTAGGAGCTACTTTCCTCGACCAGCCACACTGCACTGGCGACGCCAACGATGCGCCCCTGGCAATCGGCTCGTTGGCGATGCTTTGTGGGATTTTTCTTCAGCTGTGTGGAACGAACCACGGACCGTTCCGGAAGGACTGTCCCTTCCTGGCGGACAGCGTCGTCGCGCAGGATCGCTTTGCGGTGGGGTTTGCGTCGAAAGTAAGGCATCGCGGCAATGAGGGCCGAAAATCCAAGGTCATACACCAAGCGCCACAAATATCGTGGACTAGTGGGATAATTTCCCTGCTGGTTCGCTAAGTTTGCAACAGTTTATTGTTGACACACTATTGAACCTTGTCACATTACCGTTGGGTACTTCGTGCACAGCCGGATGAATCTGTTGTCTCGACGCTCTGCCAGCATTTAGCCATCCCACGACCAATCGCGCGGGTGCTTGCCTCGCGTGGGATGAGTAAACCAGCAGACGCCCAGCAGTACTTTGCCCCACGTCTGGAAGACCTGCACGATCCATTTCTGATGACAGACATGGAGCGCGCGGTCGAGCGGATCGAACGGGCAATTGCGGGCAACGAGATGATCTGGATTCACGGCGATTACGACGTGGACGGCACCGCATCCACGGCGATGCTCGTTGAATTTTTGCGTTCGCTGGGTGCGAACGTCTGCTACTACATCCCCGACCGACTCAGTGAGGGATACGGGATTTCGACACAAAGCATCAACGCTGCACTCGAGCACAGAGCACAACTGCTGATTACGGTGGACTGCGGTATCACCAGCAGCGAGGTCCTTACCTACGCACAGTCCCGCGGACTCGATGTGATTATTTGCGATCACCATGAACCCGGCGACTGCCTCCCACCAGCCTTTGCCATTTTAGACCCGTTGATTCCCGACTGTCCGTACCCGTTCAAGCATCTGGCAGCCTGTGGCGTCACGTTCAAGCTCATTGAAGCAATCTGCATTCGCCGCGGCATGCACCAGCGTGCATTTGAGTATCTCGACTATGTAGCAATTGCCTCTGCCGCAGACATCGTACCACTTGTCGGGGAAAATCGCATCCTGGTTGCGCATGGCCTACGCAAACTCAACACCGACCCCCGACCAGGCTTCCGTGGACTTATTGACTGCGTCGGCGCCGATTACGGCAGTATCACCACATCGAGCATCGTCTATGGCATTGCACCACGCATCAACGCTGCCGGACGCCTCGGCGATGCTCGTCGCGCCGTCGAGATGATGCTGCAACCCAATCCCGTTCTGGCATTCCGCATCGCGCAATCGCTCGAGCATGACAATCGCAAGCGACGCTCGTTCGACGAAATCACCTTTGATCAAGCCCGGCAACAAGCTGAGCAAATCATGGCAACGCAGCAGCGGCGATCGTTGGTGCTCCATTCGCCGTCCTGGCATCCCGGTGTGATCGGCATCGTTGCATCCCGCCTGGTTGAGCGTTTCCATGTGCCAACCATCCTTCTCACCTCGAGTGATGGAATCGCCAAGGGTTCGGCACGCAGCATCCGCAACTTCGATATCCATGCTGCACTCAAGCAATGCGAATCGCTGCTGATCGAGTTTGGTGGACACAAGTACGCCGCTGGATTGGCTCTGCACCCGGACAACATCCCACTCTTGGCAGAACAATTCGAGCGCATCGCACACCAGCAAATCACCGAGGATATGCTCCTGCCGGAGCTGACCATTGATGCACCAATGCAGCTTACCGAGTTGACTCCCAGCTTGCTGGAAATCCTGCCGCGCTTTGCTCCCTACGGTTTCAACAACAACAAACCACTCTTCCTGGCAACAGGCGTTCACTTAGTCGGCAATCTTCGCCCTAATGGTCGGAATCAATTTCGCTTCCGCACGCTCCAATCGAACTTCGCTATTGACGCCGTCGCCACGTTCAGCAGCGACAAAGCTGCCGTCGTCCAACAAAGCCCCATGTTTTCGATGATCTTCAGCATCGAAGAAGAAGCCAGGGGTGTGCCACTCCTCCGTGTCCGCGATGTGCGTCCGGGTGATTCGCCTCCGAATCAGAACTGATCTCACCGTTGTCCCTGGCCACGTCCTGGAGCCTTTGCGATGGCTCGACGTCTGACCCCAAGCGAATGTGCCGAACTACTCGAGGATCTCGAACAGCTTGCAGACGCAAAGCAAGCTCCATGGCTTGATCGCTGTAATTTGTTCAGTGAGGTCCTCCGCACCAGCTACCTGTATGCAACCGACGACGAGGTGCAACGCTTTGCGACCCTTGCCGCGCGCCAGCTCTACGTGCACCAAGCCCTCGGCGTTCCTGAGCAGCTTGCCCGTAACCTTGAATACCATCGCAGGAAGATTCACCGCGCACTGCTTACCAAGACGGAGTATCCGCACGAGCAGCTTCGCGACGCAATCGAGGCACTCCAATGCTGGATTGAATGGCACCGGAACAAAGCCGCACAACCGATAGCAGCGCAACCCCAGGTCCCCGACGAAACAGACACGTCCTTGCAACCATTGTCTGTCCGCATGGTTGTCAGCGATCGCCACACTGTCCACGACAGCAAAGGTGAAGCAATTCCGACCTTCAGCGGTGTCGTCGAGGCAACATCCGAGCGCATCACGCTGCACCTGCATGACCGGTGGCGTGCAATGGGCAACCTCATTCGGTCGGGCACTGTGCTGCACATCATTGCTGGACGGTGGAGTGATACGAACACCCTCCACTGCGGTTCGCAAGCGCTGCTGGTGCTTGAACCTGATCTACTGCTCGATGTGACGACAGTGGCAGAATGCTTCACTGGAAACTTCAACTCGCATCTTTTGGCACTATTGCGATTGTTCGCGACCGAAACAACAAAAGGAGCTTCGGCCGTTGTTGGCACGGTTGTCAACGCCTGCTTCGATGAGCTGCTTTCCGATCCCACGGTGAGCATCGGTGCTGCCATTGATCGTGCTCTCCGGATGCGATACCTGGATGTGCTGGCAGCCATCAACTCGCAGTCCTTGTCGATTTCATCTCTCCAGAGCGACATCGAGCCACACATCGCAACCATCCAATCAGTACTGCCCCACCTCGACAAAGGTCGTCTGACAACCGAGCCAACCTTTCTGGCACCTCACTATGGAATCCAGGGTCGGCTCGATGTTCTCTCCGAAACTGAAGGAGACTGGCGCTCGGTTGTCGAACTCAAGTCCGGTTCAGCACCACCATCGAACCTTCTGCTTGCAGCCTCGAGCGGCAAGAGCTTCTCGATAGGGATGCGCCCGAACCACGCAATGCAAATTGCCGGATACAACCTACTCTTGGATGCTGCCTATCCCGGACGGACGGGCAGTAGCCAAATCCTCTACAGCGCAGCCCCGGATGCCCCGCTCCGGAATGCACCGAACGCGCATGATCTGAAGGCGGATTTCCTTGTGATGCGAAACCGAATCGTCGCCATGTACGTTGCATTGGCGCAGCGGTTGTTTGGTGACCTTGACCATCTGCTGCGTCTCGATACACACACGCTTCCTCCCTTCCACCAATCCGCTTTCGCTCAATGGAAGAGTGCAATGGGGTCGCTGACCGACCAAGAAGCGCTCTACATCCGAGCATTGATCAGCTTCGCATTTGCCGAGTGGATTGCCCAACTTGTCGGCAATCCCTGGCGACTCAGTGGGTATGCAACACTCTGGCGGCTGAGCATCCCCGAAAAAACAGAACAACTGCTCGCTCTGACCTACTTGCGGTATGATCCAGAGGGCAGCGATATCACGCGCGGATACCTTGCATTCACGTTCAGCGACCAGACGCCACGGACTACGCCCTTCCGTGCCGGTGATATTGCCGTGCTCTATCCACACACAGCACTTACCTCGGATGGTAGCATCCAAGGACAAGTGTTCAAGTGCTCGATCCGAGAGCTTGGCGACGTGAAAGTCGTGGTGAGCTTGCGCAACAAGCTCTTCGACAGAACGGTGTTTACCGATGACCAATGGTGGGCGCTCGATGCAGATATTCTCTCGACAAACATCGACACCATGGTGCGCGCATGTGCGGAGTTCACCCTGCTGCCTCAACAGCGGCGACAACTGTTGTTGGGTCTGGTGCCGCCGCGAACCGAACCACGATCGGTGCAGCGCCCCGCTCGATTGACCGATGCACAATTTGCTGTGTACAGCGCAGCGATCGGAGCACGGGACTACTTCTTGCTGGAAGGCCCCCCAGGCACCGGTAAAACCAGCACGATGCTCCGTGCATTGGTTGAACATCTGCTTACCGATGAGCGCGAAACCCTTCTGTGTGCAGCGTTGACTAACCGCGCAGTGGACGAAATCTGTTCAGCACTCAAACATCTTGCAGGCGACGGGCTGCTCCTTCGCATGGGCAGCATCGAAAGCACCGAGCACCCAGCACTGGCTTTCGCTGGCGCTGCCCGCACGAGACCATTCGACGAACTCCAACAGCTCGTCGAACGGGCGCGGATCATTGTTGCGACGGTGCCATACCTGAACGCGAATCCTTCAGTGTTCACGCTCAAACGGTTTACAACTGCCATCATTGACGAGGCTGCACAACTTGTCGAGCCACAAGTGGTCGGTATTGTTTCGCGTGTGGAGCGCTTCATCATGATTGGTGACGCGCACCAGCTCCCAGCGGTCGTACAGCAATCCGAGCGCAGTATGCGTGTTTCCCATCCCTTGCTGGACGCAATCGAGCTCCGCCGGCTGGACACATCGTTGTTTGAGCGTCTGCTCCGCATCGCACAGCGGAATGGATGGCATCACGCCTGGGGACGACTGACCGAACAAGCACGCATGCACCACATCGTCGCCCAATTCCCGGGCACACGCTTCTACGGTAGGGAATTTGGTACGCTCCACGCTTGGCAACGGAATGACCCTGCGCTTCTTCCCTACGAACAGTTGCCCTCCTTCCTGCGTCATCGCTTGGTGTTTGTTGATACGTCACCCGAACTCCACCAGGGATACAACGTTGGCGAAGCTCGCCTGGTAGCAGCGTGCACGACTGCATTGGCGACAGTTCTTGACCCATTGCCGAGCAACACACTGGGGATCATCGCTCCATTCCGCAAACAGATTCGCACGATCATCGAGCAGCTCCCTGAAGCGCTCCGCGCGCAGGTGACCGTTGACACCGTCGAGCGATTCCAAGGATCCCAACGCGATCACATCATCATCTCCTGTGCCATCAATCAACCAAGCGATCTTCGGCTTATCGAATCCATCATCGAACTCGATGGGCGACCAGTTGATCGTAAACTCAACGTCGCGCTAACGCGTGCCCGGCACCAAGTCATTGTGGTTGGATGTCGCAGAATTCTCGAGCACAACACGATCTTTGCCGAGCTGATTGCTCACATCGAGCGCACAGGAATTGTCCTTTCCGCAAGCGAAGCGCTCGAAATGCTGGGTAATTGTTCGGTTTAGAATCCCTTCTTTGGAGCATCGAATGCGTATCATCGGCATTGATCCTGGGTCGCTGGTGTGTGGGTATGGCGTCGTCGAGCAGCGCGGCACCCGCCTTGAGCTGGTCGAGTACGGCGTCGTCGAGGCACAACGCCACAGCCCTGAACTTCCCCGACGCTTAGAACTGATCTACGACCGGCTGCATGCCGTCATCGAGCGGACCCGCCCCGAAATGGCAGCAATGGAGGCTCTCTTCCATGCACGAAATGTCCAGTCGCTCCTGAAGCTATCCCATGCACGCGGTGTAGCAATGCTGGTGCTGGCCCAACACAACTTGCCGATCGCAGAATACGCAGCACGTCTGGTCAAACGGAGCATTTCGGGCAAAGGAAATGCCTCGAAAGAGCAAGTCTCCTTCATGGTCAAATCCATGCTCGGCATTACCGAAACCCCAGAATTCTTCGATGCAACCGATGCGCTGGCAATCGCCATTACGCATGCACTCCGGAGTGGAACCTCCGGCAAAACATCCAACACCCGCAGAGCAACACGTTGGCAAGAATTCCTCCAGCAGAATCCCGACCGTATCGTCAAGCGTTGATGGTGTGTGCTCAGAGTGTTCGCGTGTACTCTCGGGCCACCAGCGCTAATTCTTCCAGCCGCTGATCAACAGCGTGAAGGAACGTATCAGGAGGATACGTAAAGTCTGGCAGTATCGAACCCGCTTCCATTCCGGTCAGGATCGGAATTCCCTCGGTAAAGTGTCGGATAGCCCAGACGTGGAATGTTCCCTCACTGCAGGCACGGAGGATCGGCTCCGGGAGCATCAAGTCGGCGATATTTTGGTGAGGGATGATCACACCATGCATGCCATCGAGCCCCTGCTGCTGACAAATCTCGAAAAAGCCGATGATTTTTTCGTTGACCCCACCGACAGGCTGGACGTCGCCTTTTTGGTTGATGCTTCCGGTTACAGCAATTGCTTGTTTGATCGGCACCCGTGCCAGAGAGGAAAGAATCGCATACAGCTCCGCAAGCGAAGCGCTATCGCCTTCAATACCGCCGTAGTTCTGCTCGAAGCTGATGCTCGCCGAGAGCGCAAGTGGCCGGCGCTGACCGAAGTACTCCCGCAGCAAGCCTGGAATCGTCAGCACGCCTTTGCGGTAGATATTGCCGCCCAGCGAGGCTTCATGTTCGATGTCAATGATGCCGGCATTTCCCGCTCCAGTGGACGCTGTAATGCGCGCGGGCTTGCCAAACGAAACCAGACCCGTCGAGTACACCGTTAGTCCGTTGATCTGCCCGATGCGTTCGCCGTGGGTGTCGATCATTAGCACCCCATGGAGAATTTGGCTTTTGATCTTGACGTCCTGCAGCTCCGTCCGACGGCGACGCAACCGGAGCGCTTCCTCGACGCAGTCGCGATCGAAATACTTTTTCCGCTGCTGTCGCGCCACAAAGGATGCTTCGCGGATGACGTCGGATACATCACTGAAGTTGATCGTGATTTTGTTTTTGTCCTCAGCACGTTCGACTGCCCATTCGATCAGCGCCGCAACACCCGAGGGGCGAGCATGGAGGACGTTTTCCTCCTCGCAGAGCCGGGCAACAAACCGTGCATAGTTCTGCAGCATTTTCTCGGAGCGATCGGTCTCGTAATCGAATTCGGCTGCAATCTTGAACATCTTGTTGAAGTCTTCTTCGATCGCCGAAAGCGCCAGATAGGTTTGGTAGTCGCCGAGCATGATAACCTTGACGTTGACATCAATCAACTCTGGCTTAAGCACGATCGTGCCACCCAAACCATCGGGCGGTTGAATCTCGAGTTTGCCGTAGAGCAGTACGCGCTTGAGTGTCTGCCAGACGAGGGGATCATTCAACACATCGTTGGCATTGACAATCAAGTACCCGCCATCGGCGCGGAGAACATCCCCTGCCTTGATCATCGTAAAGTCGCTATGCACCATACCGCTCCGATCGTAGCGCCGTTCGATGGTGCCAAATAGGTTCGTGTAGGTGGGGAACGTCTCGATGATGATCGGTGCAGAGAGTGTTTGCGAGTTATCCACGAGGATATTGACCGTGTACTCTTTGAGCTTATCGGCAATAGTCTTGCCACCGGGCAGTTCTGCTTCTGGCGATGCAGCAAACTGGGGCGAAAACAGTTCTACGTTGGCGATGATGTCCTGCTCGCACTGGCTCAGGAAGTCTGTGACGCTCTCCCCGCGGAAGCGTTCACGCAATTCGTCGAATGCAGCCGAGACGATGATGCTGGCAGCTTTTCGTGCATGGTCGAGGAGCGCTTGTTCGAAGGCACGCTGCATTTCCAGTCCCTGATAGCTCATGGTGGCCAACTCCTCGCGCAGCCGCATGTAGGTCCGCACAAGACGTTCAGCGCGGCGCTCGCTGAGCTTGCCTTCGCTGACAAGTACGCCCAATTGGTCAATCGAAGTTGGCTTCCCCCGAATGACGGCAAACAGGTCGTAGTGGGTGCTCCCGTCAGGTTGACTGAGCTGCCCTAAGGTGAATCCTTCGGGTGCAATGCGTTTGTTGAATTGCTCAATCAGTGCTGCTTCTTTGGATCGGAAGCGTTGGGAGATGGCATTTCGGCTCCGTTGGAAAGACTCCTCGCGGAAGAGTTCTGCGATCCGCTGACGCAAGAATGCTAATGTCTCCTGGAGAGCACGCGCAAACTGCCGAGCACGTCCGGCACGAAACCGAAGCAGCCGCGGCATTGTTGGGTCGGCGAAGTTGTGAACATAGGCAAAATCGTAGAACTCCCGGCGTTGTTGTGCGATCGGCTCGAGCACCTGTTTGATCGTCGTTAGTCGTCCCGTTCCGAGCAAGCTCATGACGAAAATGTTGAAGCCGCGAGATTCGATCGCTGCGCCAAGCTTGATTGCCTCGATAGCTCGCTGCTGCCCGACAATTCCCCGCAGGGGAACTAGTTCCTTCGTGGTCCGAAACGTAAACATTCGCTCATCACACCGCCAGCGTAACTGATCCGGATCGAGCGGGCGAAGCTGGGTCTGTGCCATTGCACGTCGTGGGTTGTTGAACCATCGGGGTAACAAAAATGCCATCCGAGGGATGGAACTTCTCCCACTAGCAGGGTGGTTTTCGCTTTCGACAACCATCACTACCGGACAGCATCATCGCGATGCATGCAACGACTGCTGCTGCGGAAGCACCCCATGGTGTAAATTTGAGTAGCTTATTACAGAACGCCCCAATGACTCAGAGCGAACGACGGGCATTGTTCGAGCGCGAACTTGTGCCCCATCTGGCGGCTGTCCGTGCCTTTGCTCGGCGGCTGTGCCGTGACTCCGACGATGCCGACGATTTGGTGCAGGAAACGTACCTGAAAGCATTCCGTTTTTTGGATAGCTTTACCCCGGGAACAAACGCCAAAGCTTGGCTGCTGACAATTCTCAAGAACACCTTCATCAACATGTACCGCAGTCAGCAACGAAGCGGGCCAACCATTTCGTACGAGGAAATCGAGGAATTCTACGAAGCACTCCGCCCGGACGAAGTCCCCAGCAACGACGCGCTGGAACTGCAGTTCGACCGACTCCTCGACGACCAGGTACTGACAGCGCTTGATGCACTATCCGATGAGTACCGAACCGTAGTCATCCTCTGCGACATCGAAGATTTTTCCTACGAGGAAGCTGCCGAATTTCTCGGCTGTCCGGTTGGGACGGTCCGGTCTCGGTTGCACCGTGCACGTGCCGCACTTGCAAAACGCTTACTTGACTATGCTCGCAGTCGTGGCTATGCAACCGACCAGGCACAGCAGCGCTTCAACATCGAGGCACCACCATTCAAGGGAGAGCAGCCATGATCGAGCAAGACAAAGATTTTCTCATCGCCATTGCTGACGGCAGAGCATCTGCCCAGGAATACGAGCGGTACCGAAAGCTTTGCCAGGATGACCCACACCTCGAACAGTACGTTGCGCTACTCCGTGCGACACGGCAACGACTCCGACGCGCTGCACAAGCAAGTGAAGCATCCGACACAACTGACCTGCTCGCGCGTATTCGCGGAGCAGTAGAAGCTGTAGAGCCGCTTCCCCGCCGAGCACCCGTGCAGTGGTGGTGGATTGCGGCAGCCGCTGCGGTCATTGCTCTTGTGTGGATCGTTGCCCCCTGGCGCTCGTCGGCTGTTGATTTCCGCGCTGAATCATTGGAGAACTTCCAGCGCATCATGAGCGGCAAGCTCAGCGTTGCAAAAGCAACATCGAACTTCAACGAACTTGTCGCCTTCTTCCGCGCGCAGGGCGTCGGCTACCAATTGGTGACAGTGCCGCTCCGAGCAGAATTAGTTGGCGGGGTTGTATCCGAACACAATGGCGTCAAACTCGCTCATTTTGTCTATCGCCGCGGCGACACGCTTATCTACATGTACCAAGCACCACAAGAACTCTTCAAACGCGGTATTTTAGCAGTGCCAGCCACGATCGAGCCCTATGCAGAGTCGGGCAAGTGGTACGCCGAAAACATCGCCAATAACTCGTGGATGTTCTGGCGCGTACAATCAGTTTATTGCTCGGTCGTCGCAAGCGTCCCAAAGGAAGTGTTAGCAACCTATTTTGTCGAAGGTGTCTTATGAAAGCAGTCTTTGCCCTCAGCCTCGCGGTCGTCCTGAGCCTGATTGCGTGCAACAAAGCGCCAGATCAACTGCAGCAGTCTGCGCTTGCGAACGTCCAGCAATCGTTTTCCTCACAGGTAGCCCCACCAGCTCCCGCTGGACCAGCCGATTACATCGTGGATGCCATTGCTGTTGGCAAGCCCGCAGCAGGCAAACTCATTGACATCACGTGGAAAGATGCCAGCGGAAAAACCGTTCGTCTCTCCGATTACGCTCAAGGGAAAGTCGTATTCCTCAACTTCTGGGCAACGTGGTGTCCGCCTTGCCGACGCGAAATTCCCGACATCATCGAGCTTTCGCGCGAAATGGCAAAGGACCTGGTTGTCGTTGGTATCTCGCTTGATGATGGCGCCGATGCCAAAACCAAGGTGACCAAGTTTGCAACCGACAAAGGCATCACCTACATCAACATCGTTCCCAGCGCTACGCTCAACACCAAGAGTATTGCCGAAGCGTACACCATCATCGCACCGATCAATGCCATTCCAACAACCCTGATTTTCGACCGCAACGGCAATCACAAGCAAACGATTATCGGCGCTAACACAAAGAGCTACTTCATGGAAGCGGTCAAGAAGGCGATGTAGGACCGCGCCGGTTGAGGTTGATTCGGGGTTTCCATCAGAGCGTTTCGATCAGCAGCGTTGAGCGCGCAACAGGTGGCTGAGAGCTGATTTCAATCGCATTACTAATCTGCTGAGCAACCGCAGCAAAGCGCTCAGCATCGGTCGCAGTAAGCGTTGCCAGTGGCTGTCCCCGCTCGATCCAATCGCCACGCTTGCAATGAAAGATGACTCCAGCCAAGGGGTCAACAGCATCGGATGCGCGATGTCTGCCAGCGCCAAGTTCGACGAGTGCTAATCCAATACGCCGGGTCGCATAACCAACAACGTAGCCTTCCTCTGTGCTGCAGATCACCTGGCTTGCTGCCAAGCGGTAGCGCTCCATGGATGCGGCCCAACTTCCTCCTTGCGCTGCGACGAGCTGGTGAAATCGCTCGTGAGCACGGCCACTATGCCAGACGTCCCGCGCAACTGCCTTCCCTTCCTCCAGTGATGAAGCAACCCCGCTCAAGTGGAGCATTGCACCCGAGAGGTGCATCGTAAGCTCGGCGAGGTCGGCTGGACACTGATCCGGTTCTGCCAGCGCGCGTTCGGCTTCGAGCACTTCTACCCAATTACCCGCCGCAAAGCCGATGGGATCGTTCATGTCGGTAATCGCAACGTGCATGTCCAACCCGACACCGCGTCCCACATCGAGCAGCATAGCTGCAAGCGAATGTGCCTGCTCGAGCTGTTCCATGAATGCACCGCGGCCGACTTTGACGTCGAGCACCAACCCACGCGCACCCTCGGCGATTTTTTTGCTCAAGATGGATGCAACAATCAAGCCCACCGATTCGACAGTTCCCGTCTCGTCGCGCAAGGCGTAGAGAATTCGATCTGCCGGTGCAAGCTGTTCGCTCTGCGCCAGCATGACAGCACCAATCGCTTTCAGTTGTGCACGAATACGCTCCTGATCGAACTGCGTGCGGAATCCGACGATAGATTCGAGCTTATCCACAGTACCGCCAGTGTGTCCTAACCCACGACCGCTCATCATGGGCACCAGTGCACCAGCGCTTGCAGCAATTGGCGCTACCAGCAGCGAAAGTTTATCCCCCACACCACCAGTGGAATGTTTATCCACTGCATACCCAAGGTGCTGCCAGTCGTAGCGGACACCGCTTTGGGCCATTGCGGTTGTCAGTGCAATTGTCTCGTCCCGACTAAGCCCGCGGATGCAGGATGCCATCAGGAATGCAGCCGTTTGTCCTACGGTAATCGTACCCTCAACGACACCACGGACGAACCACGAAATTTCGTCGGGGCTGAGTACACCTCCATCACGTTTTTTGCGAAGTATTTCTGCGGGAATCACCATTGCAGAGCCAAGTATTTTTGCACCAAACACACTGCAAAAATGGAACTACCACTCCTGCCCAAATCGCGACAACGCTGGATTAGCCACCTGCACTCGAAGCGCCACCGCGATCGCGAGCGGTGCTTCCTTGCCGAAGGAATCCGCACATTGAGCGAATTGCTCGCTTCGACGTATCGGGCACGGTTTGCCGTCTGTACCGAGGAAATCGCTCGGGAGCATCGCACAATCGTCGAAGGCTTCATCAAACGTGGCGTGCCCTGTTATGTCACCGATGGGCAAACCCTTGCACGACTGGCACAGACGACATCGCCACAAGGAATGCTTGCGGTGGTGGAGTATCCCGAACCCGAACCATCGAGCATCCCGGAGGGCTCCGTGGTCGCACTCGATGGGATCAACGATCCTGGCAATGCGGGAACGATTGTTCGAACTGCACTCTGGTTTGGATATGCCGCAGTAGTCTTCGGACAGGAGAGCGTGGATCGGTACCACCCCAAATTTGTGCGCGCAACGATGGGTGCGCTCTTCCACCTGCAGCTCATCGAAGCACCAATCGAGACTATCATGCAACAGGTATCGGCTTCACATCGCATCATTGGCACCTGTACAAGCAATGGAATACCACTGGCAGCCTACACCGCACCATTGCAGCCGCACGTCCTGGTCATTGGCAGTGAAGCACATGGATTATCGCCCTCGGTTCGATCGTTGGTACATGATTGCGTCACGATCGAAGGGCAGGGTTCGTTCGATTCGCTCAATGCTGCAGTTGCAGCAGCGATTGTGATGTACCACCTTGCTTCGAAGGCATGAGGATTGTTCTTGCAACTGCGAATCCATCGAAGGCAAAGGAATTCGAGCAGATCCTTCGCCCGTTGCTTCCGGAGATCGAGATTCTTCCCGCCAGCCTATTCTTGGGCAACGATTGGCATGTAGCAGAGACAGGAGCAACACTGGAAGAAAACGCATACCTAAAAGCAACGCATGTCTTCGAGCGCCTCTGGCATCCAACCATTGCCGATGATACGGGATTGGAGGTTGCTGCACTCGATGGTCTGCCAGGGGTACAGACAGCGCGATTTGCCGGACCGAGCGCAACCGCCGACGAGAATAATGCCCTCTTACTGGAACGGCTTGGTGGTTGCATAGATCGCCGCGCTCGGTTCCGAACGGTGCTCTGCTATCGCGACAGGCTCCGCACAATCTTTGCCGAAGGCATCGTCCAGGGTACGATTGCTGAGCAGCCTCGCGGCATTCACGGCTTCGGCTATGATCCGCTGTTCATTCCCGATGGTTATGATCGTTCCTTCGCTGAGATGAACTCCCAGGAAAAGCACCGCATCTCACATCGCGGTCGCGCAGCGACATCATTGGTATCGCAACTGATTGCGCTATGGAACCACTAACCTTTGACCATGTAACTGCTCGGGCACGAGCGCTTTCGCCACAAGTACTTGCACTGCTCAGCGCAGTCGCAGCAGAAGTTGCCGGTGATCACTCCCTGCTTGCGGATGTGATTGGAGGCTACTTCCGGCTTGGCGGCAACCCATCGGTGCTCTACGAAGCACTGTTGCAGACATATCTCTTCGCAGGTTTTCCCGCTGCAATCGAAGCACTCAAGGTTGCGCACCGCTGCGCAGCCGAACAGGGGCTTGCCATGGGTCCGGTTGCGATCGAGGATTACGACGTGCGGCGATTTATCCCTCGCGGAGAGGCGCTCTTTGCTCGAGTGTATGGAGAGCAAGCAGGACGGGTACGCGATCGGATGCAGGAACTATCTCCGGAACTTGATGCATGGATGATCATCGAGGGTTACGGCAAAGTGCTCTCCCGGCCAGGGCCGATTACTTTCGTTGAACGTGAACTCTGCGCTGCAGTTGCGCTCGCTGTTGCCGGATGGTTGCCGCAGCTACGATCACACCTTCAGGCACTTGCACGCGAAGGCATTCTGTTCGATGCTATATGCGAGGCGCTCGATGTCGCGGCATTGGTTGCATCGCAGGAACACATCAAATCAGCATACCATGTTGCAAGGGCAGTATGGCACGGAACGTAGCATGGTGCATCGCAGGCATCGTTTGCATCGTCCAGCTTTGGGCACAGCCACAACCTGCTCCCCAACGGAAAAATGATTCACTCCGCCATCGCGAAGCGACCGCGGTTGTCCGGTCACCGATTCGGGAGCTACAAGCTGATCTGGACGCCTTGCTCAAGAACCGTGAGCTTGCTGCTGCTCATATCGGCATTTGCATTCTCTCGACCGAAACAGGGGAATACCTGTTTCGCTTCAACGATGGGAAAGCGTTCGTCCCTGCCTCTCTGCTGAAACTGTTCACGACCGCAGCGGCATTGGAACTGCTCGGTCCGGATTTCCGATTCACCACGCGCGTGTACTTGGACGGACGCATCCGTCAGGGTGGGGATTTCGAGGGCAACATCATCATCCGCGGCAGCGGTGATCCAACCTGGAGCGAAAGTTTTGGAACACCATTCGATTCGGTTTTTGCTGTCTGGATTCGGGCTTTGGATTCTCTGGGGATCACGACGATCAAGGGCAACATCATCGCCGACGACTCCTACTTCGATGCCGTGCGCTATGGACCCGGCTGGATGTGGGACGATTTTGTGATGCCATATTCCCCACCGGTCTCGGCATTAGCAGCCAACGATAACTGTGTGCAACTTCTCATCCGACCAGGTGCTGCCGTGGGCGATCCGGCAACGGTAAGCGTCCTCAATGGGAATGGTATGATCAAAATCGTCAACGATGTGCGTACGACTGCCATTGATCACACCCCCGAGCTGATCCCCTACCGCGATTTTGGATCCAGCACCATCGAGCTGCACGGCACTATCCCGCTGCCCACCAACACCAGCGAGGGAGGACTGAATCTGAGCGTTCCGGTCGAAAACCCTGCAGCATATGTTGCTGCGCTCTTCCGTGATGCTCTCGACCGCCATCGGATTCGCGTTCGCGGAAGCGTCATGACCGCCACCGATTGGGGCGAACCGATTCTCTACAGCCGCTTACCGGTTCTGGCAGAATACACCTCGATCCCACTGCGGCAAATCCTCACCGTGATGAACCGCACCAGCCATAACCTCTGCGCCGAAATGCTTCTCAAGACAATCGCCAAAGAAAACAGCGGTAGCGGGAGCTTCGCAGCAGGCACAGAATACGTTAGCTCCGTTCTCCAACGCAACGGACTTCCCAGTGAGGAGCTTTCGATGAGTGATGGTAGCGGGCTGTCGCGCTTGAACTTGTGCACCCCATCTCTGGTAGCGCGCCTGCTGTGGCATCTGTGGCGGAGCCGATTTCGCAATGACGTGCTCAGCTCCCTGCCACGACCAGGCGAACCAGGCACACTGCGGACGCGCATGATCGGGACACTTGCTGAGCGGAGTGTTGCTGCGAAAACTGGTACGCTCAACAATGTCTCCAATCTGGCCGGCTATGTGACCACTCGTGACGGTGAAGTGCTCTCGGTGGTGATCATGACCAACCACCTTCTTGTACCCGAATCCGTCGCGCGGAACCTGCAGGACCTTATCTGCATGCGACTGGCATCACTAACGCGGCGCTAAAAGCGCAACCAGTACTCGACACCGCGGATACGAATCACGCCGACAACAACCAGCATCAAGATCGCAAGGAGTACCAGCAGAACTCTGGCGGCACGGGCACGAATAGCCTGCGCTTGAGCCATTCGTGGGAGCATGTGTGCAAGCCCCACAGCGATGAGCATCGTGACTGCATGTTCAATGGGAATCCGTAAGGCGGCAAAGCTCCATTCCGCATCAATTCCCAACCGAATCAGGAGCACCGCCCCCAGCAGCAATTGGAGCGTGAGCAGGATGGCGATGCTCCGGAGAACACCAGCGTGCAATCGCGACCAACGCTGTTGCACTAATGCGATGAATGCAAGCGCAATTCCACCAACAAGGGCAAGGGCAACCAGCCACCGAATGCTCCCATGCAACTCTGTTAGGAAATCCATTTCAGCCGGCGGTGAGTGTTGAACTGGTTATTGCGGTGGAACACCGATGAATTGGCGATACGCCGCCGCATCCATCAAACCATCGAGTTCGGCGGGGTTGTCCAGTTCGATTTTGAGTATCCATCCGTTGCCGTAGCAATCGTTGTTGATGATTTCCGGCGAGGTGGCAATGACAGGGTTGACTTCGAGCACCGTACCACTGCATGGTGCATAGAGATCAGCAACAGTTTTGACAGCTTCAATGGTACCGAAGACCTTGCCCTGCTCGATGTGGTGGAGATTTGCAGGAATGTCAACAAAGACAATGTCGCCCAATTCGCTCTGAGCGTGATCGGTGATGCCAATCCATCCGGTGGTGCCTTCGATGCGAATCCATTCGTGTTCGCGAGTATAGCGCAACTGCTCTGGAACCTTCATCAGCACAAACTCCTGTGGTGAAAGTGTTGCTCGAAATGGCGCGCGAAAATCAGAAATAATGCATTGCAAACCAAATATTTTTTTACGCCTCCGACGATGATGGGTTCGCAGCAGTGCGCTTAAGCTCTTCGATGTGCTGGAGGATACGTTGCTTCATTGCTTCCTCAACTTCTTGATGGCTTGTCCCCTTGATCATCTCCCCCAACTGGGGACAATAGGATGCGTAGCGATTGCCCATGTCGTAGCGCCGGATCAAGATTTCGTAATCGAGCGGATTGGTGCTAGTTGATCGTTGCATTGTCTGGAGGGAGTGAATACGACAAGCTCAGCTCTGAAGACGAACGACCAGGTGCTACGATTGCTCCAGGAGCACAAACCCCGCCCTGGCACTGGTCGCATCGGCAAGATCTCTTGCAAAGTGCTCGAGCGCATCCTCGCGTATCCGGGCGCTGAACTCTACTGCATCGCGGTACTCGGCATCGTAGTCGAGTGCATGGCGATCGAGAATACGGACGACAGCATCAACGTCCGGATACCCACAGAACACCCGCACCCGTACATACCGAACCACCGCTACGCGCTCAGCACCGGAGAGCGCCATTTCCGTTGCATGAGCATAGGCACGTGCCAATCTGGCCAGGCCGAGTTTGGTGCCGCCGAAATACCGCGTGACGACAACCAGCACGTCGCTGAGGCGATACTTTTGAATCACAAACAGAATGGGTTTCCCCGCACTTCCTTTTGGTTCACCGTCGTCCCAGGTACGAAAGTCCAATCCATCCGCACCGAGTCGGTAGGCGTAACAGTAATGGGTCGCACCGGGAAACAACTGGCGCACACGCTCAAGATGGATCAATGCGTCTTCTTTGCTTGCCACCGGCACTGCGGTGGCGATAAAGCGCGAGCCATTGATCACGATCTCCTGGCGCGATTCGCCCGAGAGCGTGTAGTAGAGAACCCTTGTTTCACTCATCGTCGAGGCTTTGCATGAACATCGGTATGGTCTGTTATCCGACGTACGGGGGTAGCGGCGTGGTCGCAACGGAACTCGGTATGGCACTGGCACACCGGGGCTGGCGCGTGCACTTCATCACGTATGCCTTGCCATCACGATTGGATCGTTTTCGCGCCAACATTGCATTCCATGAAGTCGACATCCCGAGCTATCCACTCATGGAACACCAGCTCTATACGCTTGCTCTGGCTGGCAAAATTATTGACGTTGCCCGATACGAACAGCTCGACGTTCTCCATGTTCACTACGCAATCCCCCATGCTGTCAGCGGCTACTTGGCAAAGCAGGTTCTGCAACAACAGGGCATTCCTTTGAAACTGGTAACCACACTGCACGGCACCGACATCACACTTATCGGACTCGATCCAGGCTTCCATCCCTTGGTCAAGTTCTCGATCGAAGAATCGGATGCCGTCACGTGCGTGTCGGCATATCTGCGTGACCGGACAATGCAATTATTCACCGACCGCAATAACATCGAGGTCATCCCCAACTTCATTGACCCAACCGTGTATGATCGCTCGCTCTACGATGGTGCCGCGATTCGGCGTCAGATTGCCGGTGATGCTGAACTGGTGCTCATCCACATTTCGAATTTCCGCCCCGTCAAGCGCGTCACCGATACCATCCGCATTCTGGCAGCGGTACGGGAGCATGGGATAGATGCACACCTTGTGCTCGTTGGCGATGGACCCGATCGCGCCGAAGCAGAACAGTTGTGCCGAACGCTGGATTTATGCTCAGCAGTGCGCTTTGTCGGGAAGGTGTTGGCGACGGCAGAACTTCTTGCCGCTGCCGACATCGCACTGTTGCCCAGCCAAAACGAAAGCTTCGGTCTTGCTGCTTTGGAAGCCATGAGCTGCGGAGTACCTGTCGTTGCATCCAACGTTGGCGGCATCCCTGAAGTGGTCACCCACGGCGAAAACGGCTACCTTGCAGAGCCTGGCGACATCGAGCGTATGGCGCGATATTGCGTCGAACTTGCCACACATCGCAAAAAATGGCAGCGCTTCAGCACCGCAGCGCGTGCCGTGGCAATCGAACGGTATTCAACGGACCGCATTGTTCCGCTCTACGAAGAGCTCTACCGGCAGCTTACGGGGAAGGATATGTAATTTGCCGCACCATCATCGGCTCAGTGGACACTGTGCGCAACCTTTGCTCGAACTTGTGCGCCATTGTTCTTTTGGTTGGGTGTGCGTATGCCCATCCTTCCGCGCTGTTGTTTCAGCATGGCTTTATCGAAGCACCCCCTGCCAGTCCGTACCGGTATCACGCACGGAGTGGCGCTCTCCATCTCTACTGCCGTTCATCAGGCATCAGCCTTGTTGCTGCTCACGTGGCCGATACACTTGTCCGCGCACACCGTGTGGACCTGGATTTTGCAACCTGGCAACCAACAATTACTGCCCACCAGCAACGGAGCGAGCAATATCACTTCACCAATGCAACAGCTCGTTATGATCTCCGTGCATTCGAGGTCGTACGATACGAGAACGTTGCTCCAGGCGTTGACGTTTTCCTCCGCTGGAATCCAACGCAGGTCAAATACGACGTTGTTGTCCATCCGGGTGGGCAGCTCGACCAGTTCCGTTTCACCGTGCGTGGTGGACGCATCGAGCGAACCCGTGGTGGTGCTCTCCGCATCCGCTGCGGTACAGAAGAATTCCTCGATGCACCACCGGTGGCGTTCCAGGAATCCCCCGACGGAACACGCGTGCCGGTGATGGTGGAGTACGCCATCCTCAGCGATACAGTGTTCGGTTACCGCATCTATGGCGCCTTCGATGCGCGCCGAGAAGTGGTGATTGATCCAGCAATTGTTTGGTCCACGTACCTGGGTGGGTCACAGGAAGATGCAGCCAATGATATTGCCACCGATGGAGCTGGCACTATCTACGTGGCGGGCAACACACGGAGCATTGATTTCCCGCTGCGTGGCGCAACGTTCAATCGCGGACGTCAAAACATGGTCATCGCAAAGTTCACTGCCAATGGCCAGCATCTGTGGTCAACATATTTCGGAGGTGAACAAGATGAGGTTGCAAAAGCAATTGTCGTCGATCCCCGCAGCGGTATGCTCTACGTTGGCGGCTGGTCGAGCAGTCCATCGGTGATTCTCGACCAACCCTACCCGAATCGAGCTGGTGGTGCATTCGATGCGGTGGTATTAGCATTCAGCAGCACCGACGGCACCTTCGTTCGCGGCACATTCCTCGGCGGCAGTCGGGAGGAACTCATCAACGCTCTGGCAGTGCGCCAAGATGGAAGCCTCATCGCCGTCGGACGAAGCAACAGCAACGACTTCCCGGTCGCGCAAGCCCAGCAAGCAACACTTGCAGGCGACAACGATATCACAATCACGGCATTGTCGCTGCCGACGCTCCAGGTGCTCTGGTCAACGTACTACGGTGGCAGTGCTTTCGACGAAGCCTACGGTGTGGCGGTTAGTCCCAGTGGCAGCGTGTTTGTAACGGGTGTTACCGTCAGCGCTGATTTCCCGACAGCCAATGCATATCAAGGTCGCCCGCCGATGCTCGATAACGCCTTCGTCCTTGCACTCAACAGTTCTGGACGTCGCACCTGGGCAACATACCTCGGCGGCAACGACTATGACTTAGGCAACCGTCTGGTGTATTGGAACGGCTTGCTCTTCGTTGCAGGCACGACCTCCAGCGCAGATTTTCCGATCCAAGGTGATAGCATCGCCCAACGCAGCAAAAGCGGCTTCAATGACGCATTCCTGACATGCATGAGCGAGAGCGGTACGCTCCAGTGGTCAACATACTGGGGTGGGCAACTGGCAGAGTCCGGTTTTGGTGTAGCTGCGCTCAGCGATGGACAGATTCTGCTGGCTGGCAGTACATCCTCGCCTGATTTTCCTCGTCGGCGAAGTATCCTTACAACTGCACGCGGCGGAGACGACATCTTTGTCGCACTCTTTCGCGATGGGAGCAATCGCTGGTCAGCAACGTTCGGTGGCTCCGCCGATGACATCCTCTACGCAGTTGCGGTGCTCCCATCGGGTGATATTGTGGGCACCGGCGAAACCCACAGTCGCGATGTTGAGCCGCTTGTTGCTCCGCAGTACACTCCGAGCACATCCCCATCGAATCGCACCGACTGTTTCCTGTTCCGCCTGTGCACGTTCACTCCGTCCATCGTTGCGTCATCACCACGGCGGGTCCTGTGCAACGGTGAAAGCCTTGAACTCTGGGCAAGCGACTCCGCAGCAATGGCAACAATCCTCTGGAGCACCGGCGATACCCAACATCGGATCACTGTTCGTACAGCAGGAGAGTATTGGTTCACCGCCATATCCAATAGTGGATGTACTGTTTCAAGCGACACCGTCCGCATTGCCATTGTCAACAACGAACCTGTCTTGCTCGACACCATCGCACCTCGTCGCACATTGCAGCTTTGCGAGGGTGAGCGCGTTGGGTTCACTCTCCGGGGACGATACCGCAGTCATGCCTGGTTCGATGAACGTGGCGAACTGATCACTACTGATGATACCCTCTGGGTAACGACAGCCGGCCGATACCATACCATCGTCGAAGACACCAATGGATGCGTGCTCCAATCAGCTCCACAGCGAGTGGAAGTTATTGGACGACCTGCACTGCGATACCTGCACCGGATTGGTGCGCAATTACTACCGGTTCCTTCTGACACTATCACAGCGTGCATGGGCACTGCGATCGCAGTGGACATCGAACGTCCAGCAGCAGCGCAGTGTCTCTGGTCGGATGGGGTCACAACCTGTCAACGGGTGTTCACTGCCCCAGCTCGAGTGAATGCAGCCGTCACGGACTCGCTGGGCTGTCGCTGGGTGATGTCCGATCTGGTTGTCCGTTTCGAGGAACGAATCACACCGACACTGCAAGCTCCCGACACGGTCTGCATGGGAACAGCATTCACCGCTCGCAGTAGCGGACAGGCGCGCTGGGAAGTTTCCACCGGCATGAGGATAACCAATGCCGATCCAGATAGCGCAACCGTGACGCTTGTGGCCTCTGCAAGCGGGACGTACCGGCTTCGCACGTGGATAGGCAACGCCTGTAGCGACACACTCCAACAGCTCGTTACCATTGTTGCACCGCCGCGCATTCGTATTCGCCCCTCGCAGCTATGGCTCTGCCCAGGGCAACAAGCTATCCTCACGGCTCCAAGCGGCTTTGTTTCCTATCGCTGGAACCAAGCTCTCGGTGACTCGGTGCTCATCGTCTCCGACTCTGGATGGTATCAGCTCGAAGTGCGCGATCGTTTTGGATGCATCGCGGCTGACTCGATCTACTTGGGACGACGCCAGCCCCTTACCACGACGACTGTGACCGTGGATTTTGGTACGCTCCAGGTCGGGCAATCATCGTCACAGAGCATCGCACTGGTCAACAGTGCAGATACTGCGGCCTCTACAGCGCTTGTTTTCCGTGCAGGCACCGCCTTTACAGCTCAGCCATCCTCAGCGGAAATCCCACCGAGCCAAACCCTTGATGTTGTCATCACCTTCCGTCCAAGCAGTGAAGGTCAATTCCAAGACACGCTCATCATTGTGCAAATGACACCCTGTGCAGAAACGCTCCGGATTGTCGTGACCGGTCGGGCAACCAGAAGCAATCCCCAGCCAATCTCGGTCACGTTCGACATTGAGGATGTGGATGTTTCGCCCCTGGACCAACAAGTTTTGATTCCGCTCTATGCTTGGAGTGCCAGTGCCAGTCGGATTGACACGCTCTGGCTCGACCTGAGCTACAATCCCACGATGCTCATGCCTGTGGACATTGTTCCTGGTCGAATCGAACCGTTTCCTCCTATCGGCGACCGCGCAGTGGTGCGGGTAGCAATTCCACTGGACACCCTCCCGCCCCAACCGCGAACGGTTGCAATTGCAATCCTCCGGGCTACGGTCCTTCTTGGCGACCGAGAAGAGGACAGTATTCTGCTCGAACGCGCAACCGCCAAACAACCACTCCTCTACGAGCCAGCCGATGGCAGAGTGCGCTACACCAATCTTTGTCGCATTGGTGGTGTGCGCCTACTTGGGCGCAGTACGCCCACAGTCCTCCTGCACGTAGCACCGAACCCAGCCGATGGTGATGCTATCGCGCTGGCAACTGCCGTGGATAATGGCCCGGCATGCCTTGAGCTTTTCGCAAGTAATGGGCAAATGGTCTGGCAGCTCCAATTTGCAGCAAAAGCAGGCACCACCTACGCTGCGCCATTGCCATTGGTTGGGGCGGGCACGTACTTCCTCCGTTTCCGGACTGCCTCGGGATGGACAACGTGGACCCCGCTTATCGTCCTGCGCTGACAATACCAGGCCAGTGATTGCGTTTGTAGCACCGGCACATTTCCGCTGATTGCATGCTCCATCGAACACACCGTTTTCTACTCAGACTCTTTTTCTTCTCAACGCTTACCATCACTCCTGCGCTCGGACAATGGGCGCTCCTCCGCACCGATGCTGATAGCCTTATCCGCATCGGGCGCGACCACATCTACGGTGCGCGGTTCGACCAAGCTCGGCAGGTCTTTGCTCAGGTGATCGAGCGATACCCGCACCATCCTGCAGGCTATTTCCTCGACGCCATGATTGAATGGTGGCAAATGCAACTGGACCGACGCAATAGTGCACGCTACGAGGCGACCTTCCTGGCAAAGATTGACCGCGTGCTGGCCGTTTGCGACTCGATTCTGGAGCACAACCCCTACGACATTGCCGGACTCTTTTTCAAAGGTGGTGCGCTCGGCTATCGAGGGCGATACTATGCCACCGTCCAAAGTTGGCTCAAAGCAGCCAACGACGGCAGACTCGCCCTCGATATCTTGATCAAATGCAACCAACTAGCGCCAAGCAACCACGACATCATGCTCGGCACGGGCATCTACAACTACTACGCTGCCGCCCTGCCGGAAAAGTACCCCGTTCTCAAACCCATTATGGTCTTCCTACCCAGCGGCGACAAACGTATCGGCATTCTCCAATTAGAAGCTGCTGCGCGCAATGCAACCTATGCCGACATCGAGGCGAAGGTGCTCCTCCAGCAGGTCTATAGCGCACAGTTTGAGAACCAACCCCACGACTACCTTCGCATAAGTCAGGAACTCTACGAACGCTATCCGACCAATCCCCTCTTCCATCGTCGGTATGCGGTCGCACTCTTGCAGGTGGGTAATTACGACAGCAGCATCGCCCACTGGCACCGCATCCTGGATGCCTACCGCGCAAAAGCGCCCTACTACGACGCCTATGCAGCGCGTGAGGCGCTCTACTACATCGGCTGGCATTTGTTCATAAGTGGCAAGTACGACCAGGCCCTTGCCTACTTCTACAAGTGCGACGAAGCCTGCCGCCTACTCGACGAGGATCCCTCGGGATTCATGGTCAAGCTCAATCTCTACGTTGGGAAAATCTACGACCTCCAGGGCAAACGCGACTTGGCCATCATGCAGTACAAAAAAGTGCTCCGTTGGCAGGACGTGCAAAATGCCCACGCCGAAGCAGAACAGTACCTGAAAACCCCGTACTCGAAGTAATATCCCGACGCGCCGTTCGTCGCACAAGCACTCCTCGTGTTACCACGATTGAATTATGACCATGCCCAAAACAAAAGCAGAACAACAGTGGATTGTCCCTGTTCTCCCCCTGCGGGAGGAGGTCCTACTCCCGACGCAAAAAATCTGGACGATGGTCGGGCGTCCAACCTCGATTGCTGCCGTCGAGTATGCGTTGCAGCACGACCAGGTCATCGCTGTGGTGATGCAGCGTCATGATACCGATACACCGACCTTCGACGATCTGCATTCGGTTGGGACAATCGCGCGCATTCAAGCTGCTGCACACATGCCCAATGGATTGCTGCGCGTCAAACTCTCCGGCACAGAGCGTATCCGCATCGCTCCTCGCAAAAGCTCGCATCCGTTCCTGATGGTTACGGCAACGACCTATGCCCAGAAGGGTAAATTCACCAATCGCGAGCACGCCAAGCTTTTCGATTGGTTCAACGAACGTTTCAAGGACGTGGACCCAGAACACAAGGGGCGCGTCCGCAATGGTGTGCTCATGACAAACATCCTCCACAGCGTGTACCCTCTGCTCTACGAGTGGACAGGAGAATTCCCCGATCGCATTCAGGCGATTCTCGAAATTGAAAGCTTGAAGGATCAGCTGGCACAGGCAATCACTCTGCACGAGGAAATCGCCGCACGGCTTCACGTCGAAGAAGAAGTTATCGAAAAAGTCACTTCCACGCTCCACAACACGCAGCGCCAGCACTTCATTCGGGAGCAAATCCGCGCCCTCCAAAAAGAGCTTGGCGAAGACGAAGAATCGCTCCACTCTGGCGACATCGAGAAGTTTCGCCAGCGGATCGAAGAGGCCGGGATGCCCGCTCTTGTGCGCGATCGCGCCCTCGAAGAACTCGAGCGCTTGCGGAAAACATTTCCCCTCTCGCCAGAATACGGTGTGACACGCACCTATCTGGAGTGGCTGACAGACTTGCCGTGGTCGGTCCGCTCCGAAGACAACCTGGACGTTACCGCAGTCCGTGAGGTCCTCGACGCCGACCACTACGACCTGGAAAAACCAAAAGCCCGCATCCTTGAGTACATTTCCGTCCTGAATCTGACCGGCTCGATGCGGGGACAAATTCTCTGTTTTGTTGGTCCGCCGGGCGTTGGCAAAACCTCGCTTGCATCGTCCATCGCACGTGCCTTGGGACGGCGCTTTGTTCGCATCTCCCTCGGGGGTGTGCGGGACGAAGCAGAAATTCGCGGACATCGGCGGACATACATCGGCGCAATGCCCGGCAAGATCATCCAAGCGATGAAACGCGCCGGCACGATCAACCCTGTCATTCTGCTCGACGAAGTGGATAAGCTTGGCACCGATTTCCGCGGTGATCCAGCCGCAGCGCTTCTGGAAGTGCTCGACCCTGAACAAAACCGCGCCTTCAACGACCACTTCCTCGAAGTGGATTACGACCTGTCGCAGGTGCTCTTCATCGCAACCGCCAACGTGATCTACGACATTCCCCCGCCTCTGCTCGATCGGATGGAAATCATCGAAATCCCATCCTACCTCGACGGCGATAAGCTCGAAATCGCCAAACGCCACATCATCCCCAAGCAAATCGCTCAGATGGGACTTGAGGATCTCGACATCAGCTTTACCGACGAAGCTATCGTTACCATCATTCGAGAATACACTCGCGAAGCTGGCGTCCGGAATTTGGAACGAGAAATCAGCCGCATCCTGCGGAAAATTGCTCAACAGGTAGTCGAGCGTTTCAGCGCTAAGGCGAACAAGCCTACATCATCGGTGCGTTCACTACCGGCCTTCCGGCGCTTTGTCCGAACGCACCACTTCATCATTGACACGGCAATGGTTCGCCAGCTGCTCAAAGCACCGCGCTTTCGAAGCTCCGCAACCGATCACAGCGATCGCATCGGCGTTGCCGTCGGATTGGCGTGGACGAGCACCGGAGGTGACCTGCTCCCTGTCGAAGTCACCATCATGCCAGGAACGGAGAAACTTCTCCTGACTGGTAAGCTCGGTGAAGTGATGAAAGAATCTGCTCATGCAGCACTATCGTATGTGCGCAGCAATGCAGCACTCTTTGGCATCCCGGAAAACTTTGCTACCGGCAAGGACATCCACATCCACGTGCCCGAAGGTGCGATCCCCAAAGATGGGCCAAGCGCGGGAATTACCATGACCATCGCGTTGATCTCTGCCGCACGAGGCATTCCCGTCCGAGGTGACGTAGCGATGACGGGCGAGGTCACCCTCCGCGGCATGGTGTTGCCTGTTGGTGGGCTCAATGAAAAACTCCTGGCAGCCAAGCGGCATGGGATTACCCACGTCATCGTCCCAACCGACAACCGCAGCGACATCGAGGAATTGCCCTCCCACCTAACCGGAGACATGACCATTTGGTACATCAGCAGCATCCAAGAGGCATTGCCGCTGGTATTCCGTTCGTCGTTGACTTCCGAAAGCAATGGAACAGCAGCCGTCACCACAACGACAACCGGCCATGCAGCGCGGTAGGATTATCGCCCTCGGGTTTATGGTATTTGCTCTGGCAAATTGCAATCAGCAGGATGAGCGTTTTCTCGATACCTACACCGACATCCTGATCATCCGCATGAGCGAATCAGACTCCACGGCAGCACAGCGCAAAGTTGCCGCTGCATTGGCACAGCATGGATACAGCGAGGCAGATTTCCGGCGGGAGTTTTTCGATCGAGCACGGGAGCCTGAGAACTTGCGCGTGTTGATAGACTCTGCGCGAGCTCGGGCTCTGCGTCAGGTAGCTGCTCAGAAGTGAAAGCGCGCAAGTGCAACCGCAGCAGATAGGACCGGACGCTTCGGCAGGATCAATGACGCCACATCTTGCGACGAAATGCCAAGTTCCCAGCGTCCATCCCAGAGCGAAAGCTGGATTGCAAGCGGAAGCGCCCAGCCGGCAATCGTCCCCAGACGGATCCCAGCACTGACGATCAGCTGCGCATTGATCCAATAGCGCGTGCCAAGGGTTACGTAGAACGGCGGCGCGCCGGGTGCTGTTGGTTCCAGCGGGATAGTAGCCTCGACTCCAATATCGCGCTCAATCCCGATAGCGCGGCTCAGCGCCAATCGCAATCTCGTCGGCAGTTGCCGCCGCACACCCCGAAGACCCGACCACTTGAAATATCCGCCTTCGCCAGTGATGTTCTGCGCTTCGGCAAAGATGTTGAAGCTCGAAAATCCCGTCGTAATCATCCCATTGAGCACAGTATCGAGAACGGTAAACACATTGCCATCCCAATACACCGACCCAATATCGAGCATTGCCAGGGCTGCACGCCAGGTATTATTAAGCTCCACCGTAAAGCCAACATCGGCGCCATACCCGCTCCCGACAGGTAGAAGCCCGCTACCAGGTCGGAGTGATGGTGTCGTCGCTTTGCCGTAGTTGACGTTGAAATAGGGTGAGATTGCCGAGTATGCGGTAATCGTGCGATTGTCAATGCGTCCATCGAGCAGAATATACCCCTCGATCAAGCGCAGAGTAACACCACCATAGAGCTGAAGGCCAGACCCGCTAACCAGCCGCACACCGTAACCGATGGCATAGTCTCGCAACCAACTCATCGTGATTCGGCTTGAATCGAACAGTTCCGAATACCGTTTCGGTTGGCGTGCATAGCCTACTGTGTCGCCTTGCCAGTTGAGTGCCGTGGAATCGAAGTAGGAATCGAGTCTACCTAAGAATGCAATCCGCGACAGCACTGAGTTCAAGCGGAATTCCGCACTCATGCGGTCGCGTACGCTGAGAGCAATGCCGCCCCAACCGGAGCTTTGGTACGCAACGCCCAGCAGCAGTGCGTCAATGTTGAAGGCGATCCCACGACCAGCAAATTGATTGGCAAGTTGGCGCTTGTCCTCCAGGGAAAATCGCTCGGTACCCACTTGCAGCACGATCGAGCGAAGTTGATCGGTACGCAGCGCATCCGACGCGATGCTGGCGCCCAACTCGCCGGCACCAATACTCCAATGGCGCTGGGTGATGTATTCACCGTATTCCATCGGCGAGCCAAGCGTGAAGGTGATCGTCTCCGGCACAAAACCAAGATTAGCAGGATTGCACCAGAGCGCTTGGTAGTCACTGGTAAACAGCGGTGCCAGCACTACCGCGCCGGACCGTGGCGAATCGCTCAGCTCAACTTGCCCATAGCAAACAACGCTTAGGCCAATCCATGCCACAAGTACACGCATCATTGTACCGGCAACGATGACAACCGCTCGGCAACACGTTGTTCGATTTCTTGCGCAAGTCGGAGTGCAGCGATGCCATCGGCAAGACCGACGACAGCCGGTGCACCATTGAGAATGCTTGCCACAAACGCTCGGTGCTCTTCCATGATTGCATTGGTAGGTTCCAGCTGCGGATGGTCATAGAGGATCGTTTTAGAACCGAAGCCTGGAACTTCGATACCAGCCTGATCGGAGGAGGAAAGTGCCTGTTCACCCTCGGCAACGAGACGATAGACTTCCAAGTCCGGAGCGGAAAAATCCAGCGACAGATATGCATTCGGTTGGAAGAGCCGCAGCTTGCGCAACGGCTTCGGCGTCAGCCGTGATGCCGTTAGGTTAGCAATGCACCCACCAGCAAATTCAATGCGAGCATTGGCAATATCCACCGAATCACTGACGACTGCAACCCCGTGCGCCTCGACACGTAAAGCAGGCTCGCCTACCAACGCTACCACAAGGTCCAGATCGTGGATCATCAAATCGCCGATCACCGACACATCGGTACCGCGAATGCGAAACGGACTGAGTCGGTGCGCTTCGATAAAGAGGGGCCTGGTCACATAGCGTCGCGCTGCGACGAATGCTGCATTGTACCGTTCAACGTGCCCAACATGGACCACTGTCCCTGCACGTGCAGCAGCTTGTGCAATGTCTTCTGCTTCGGCAACCGTTGCAGCCACAGGCTTCTCGATGAGCACATGCTTGGCTCGAGCGAGCGCAGCCAATACCACTTCCGCATGGCTGCTGGTCGAGACAGCCACCGTAACAGCATCGCTGGCATCGAGTGCATCGCTGAGTGTGGGAAATGCCGTTACGCCAAGCTCCCGCGCAAGCTCCTGGGCACGCTCTGAGACGACGTCGTACACTCCGACTAATCGTGCTGCTGGTTGCTGCATCCAGAGCCGTGCGTGAATGCTACCGAGATACCCACAGCCAATAACGGAAACACCGAGCATGCTCATGAGCGGGTCGTTGATAGTTGGTTGGACGTTGCTGGAAGCTCTGAAGCAGGATTCGTGTGCGCAGCTCTTGGTGACTGCTTTTTCTCATCGTGAGCCCGGGGATGGGCTTGTTGGTATGCTGCGCGCAGTCGTTCGATGGACACATGTGTATAGACTTGCGTCGCGCGCAGCGATGCGTGTCCTAACAGTTCGGAGACAGCTTGCAGGTCAGCGCCACGATCGAGAAGATGCGTGGCAAAACTGTGCCGGAAGATATGGGGTGAGCGCCGGGGAGCATCGCTGATACCTGTCAGCAGTGCATTGACTGCTCGCCATGCCTGGGGCTGGCGGAGTGGTTTGCCTCGCGGTGAGACAAAGAGAGCTTGCTCTGCCGGCGACACCGCAAGCTCGTGTCGGCGCGCCAGATATTGTTCGATAGCATCAAGAGCACGGCGACCGAGGAGAACAATTCGTTGCCGGCCTCCCTTACCAATCACACGAACCGAGAGTGTGGCTCGATCAATCGAATCGCAGCGGAGACTGAGCGCCTCGCTGATCCGCATGCCACTGCTGTAGAGAAGTTCCACCAGCGCCGCAAGACACAGTCCCCACGGTGTCGAGCGGTCAATGCACTCGAGTGCCCTGGTTACTTCGTCCTGTTGGAGCACAGCGGGGAGCGGCTTATCGAGCTTCGGCATGCTGATCGCTGCTGCAGGATTGCGCCGGCACCACTGGTGCTGCTGGCAGTATCGGAAAAATCGCCGCGCTGCACTGAGTTTGGTCGCGATCGTCCGCTTTGCATTTCCTTTCTGGTACAGGCTGGCAACGAAGCTGCGTATGTGCTGTGGCGTTATCTGCTCCAGGTCAATTGATACACTTGCGGACTCTACCAAGAAAGACACCAGTTCTGCAACGGTATCACAATAGCGTTTCCGGGTGTGGGGTCGGTATCGGCTGCTTGCCAGCCAGATCGCAAAGCGCTCCTGCGCTGTCTGGATGTCCATCGGGGGATGGGATGTCAATGGTAGAACAGCTGCAAAGCAAAATACAACTGTCGTGCCATCGCCCGAGCACCATCACCGCAGCGTTTGAGTATCTTCGCTGCAGCAAGAACACCACCGCATGCGCCGATGGAACAGCTCTGCCACTACATTGATGGCAGCTTCCTTCCCACATCCGACTGGATTGATGTCTATGAGCCTGCCACCGGAAGTGTCTATGCTCAAGTTGCCCGTGGCACCCAAACGGAAGTTTCCCGCGCTGTTGCTGCGGCAGAGCAAGCGTTTCCCGCATGGTCTCAGCGTCCTGCAACCGAACGTGCCGCGATTCTTTTTCGCATTGCCGATCTCCTCGAAGAACGCCTCGAAGCATTTGCCCATGCCGAGTCCCTCGATCAAGGAAAGCCCCTGTGGCTTGCGCGAACGCTCGATATTCCACGCTCGATAGCGAACCTGCGATTTTTTGCGGCAGCGGCTCTCCACGTTTGGTCTGAAACACATGCAGCGCCTGGCCTGCTCAACTACACCCTCCGCCATCCATTGGGAGTTGTCGGCTGCATTTCGCCCTGGAACTTGCCCCTGTACCTGTTCACGTGGAAAATTGCCCCAGCGCTTGCCTTCGGCAATACGGTCGTCGCGAAGCCATCCGAGCTGACGCCACTGACCGCGACGCGTTTTGCCGAATTGTGCCAAGAGTGCGGATTGCCTCCAGGAGTGCTCAATATCGTGCACGGCTACGGTCCCGAAGCTGGCGCTGCCATCGTGGAACATCCGAGCATTCGCGCAATTTCGTTTACGGGCAGCACTGCAACCGGTGAGTACATCGCACGCACAGCAGGACCACGGTTCAAGAAGCTCTCGCTCGAACTCGGTGGCAAGAACCCCACGATCGTGTTTGCCGATGCAGACCTCGATCGTGCCATTCCAGAGATTGCCCGCGCTGCCTTCCTCAACCAAGGCGAAATTTGCTTGTGCGGATCGCGCTTGCTTGTGGAACGAACAATCGCTGACGACGTGCTACTGCGGCTACGCGAGCATGTGCGTACGTATCGCGTCGGTGACCCCTTCGATGAGCAGACAACGATTGGTGCGCTCGTTTCCGAAGGACACTACCACAAAGTACTCGGTGCAATCGAGCAGGCTCAGCGCGATGGTGGCACGATCGTTGTCGGTGGCAAAGCAGTACACCCTTCGGGGCGATGCGCTAAGGGATGGTTTGTCGAACCCACGATAATCACTGGTCTGGAGCCAACGTGTGCTGCCAATCAAGAAGAAATCTTCGGACCTGTTGTAACGGTCATGCCTTTTGCGTCCGACGAGGAGGCTATCGCACTGGCTAACAAGGTCCGCTACGGCTTAGCTGCGAGCGTCTGGACTCAACACCTAAGCCGTGCACACAGCGTTGCAGCGCGCCTTGCCGCGGGAATTGTCTGGGTCAACTGCTGGATGGTGCGCGATCTTCGTACACCCTTCGGCGGCACCAAGGATAGTGGCATCGGTCGCGAAGGTGGCTGGGAAGCATACCGCTTTTTCACAGAGCCTCAGAACATATGCATCAAACTGTGAACATGTCGAACATAGAGCCTGCGCCATGATCTACCGCCTGTGGACCGTTGTTGCCGTTGCCACGCTCCTTGCAACTCATTTGCCGGCACAGTGGCAACTGCTGGCACGAAAAGACGGTGCTGACGTTGGTCGTTTCTTCCAAAGCTCCTCGGGTACGCTCTTTGCGCAACTGTCGAGCCAAACAAAGATTTTCCGTTCGTTCGATGGGGGCATAACATGGTCACCAGTAGAGCTACCCCCGCTTCAGGGCATCATTCACTTTGCCCCTTGCACTGATTCGCTGGGGTTGGAAGCGCTCGTTGTCGTTACGGGGGGAGCCTTTTATCGCTCGACCGACAACGGATTATCGTGGCAGCAGATTCCGCCTCCAAGTGGGATCACATCGGGCGAATCCATCCTGAGCATTGAAGGGTTGCGGTACGGCGAATTGATCATTCTTACCGAAACGGCAGGTGGCAATGCTGTGTACGTGTCGCGGGATCGCGCCGAATCGGTAATGCGGATTGGCGACATTCCCTCTGCACCATGGCGCTTTGCTCAACTGCACGACTCGGCAATCTACTGCTACGGCAGTGCCGGACTCTACCGCATCAACTGGCGCATGCAAACGATCGCCCGTGTTGCGACTGAGCACGTAACTGCACTGGTCTCAAACCAGGAATACAGCGGCGCACCGGTCATCTACTGGGCGATTCGTAACCAAACTGTTGTGCGCTCAACCGATGGTGGCACCAGTTGGACCGATGCCCATGCTGGATTATCCATGCTGAGTTCGTCGGCTCTGCTGTTGCCCGCTCGTGAGGGAACGATGTTCTGCTTCAACCCATTGGGAGATTCAACAATCGTGTACCGTCGTTTTGCCAGTTCGACCCAATGGGCACTTCTGACGCGTCAAGGATTCGCTGCCACCGATGCTATTGCAACGCTGAGTGGCGCGCTGATGGTTGCCACGTCGGGTGGTGTGTTCCGCTCTGAAGAAAGTGGCATGTTCTGGTCGAATTCCTCCAGCGGTATCCAAGGCATCAGCATCATCTGTGCATCGTATGTGCCCAGCGTTGCGCTGGTGGCAGCCTCCCAACGCGGTGAGCTGTTCCGCTCGGTCAATGCTGGGTTGAGCTGGACGACCATTGCCAAACTACCTGCTGGCACCACGCCAACCGACCTGTGGGTAAGCCCCAACGGTCTTGTCCTGGTCGGCACTACCAACGGCGCTTGGTGCTCCACCGATGGCGGCGCCACCATCCGTCAATGCTCGACAGCAACCGGTGCGATTAGCGACACAATCGTCAGCGTTGGTACATTCAAAGGCACGGGGGTCGCTGCAGCCCGGTCGCGGGCATACGTTTCCTTGAATGGCGGACTTTTATGGCTTGAGCTCGGGCTGCCGATGATAGGCTCCAACCAGATCATCAGCTTTCGGTCGAACGACTCCTTGGCGATTGTTGCAACAACAAGCAGTGTCATTGCTATCGAATCGGTTGCGCAACAACCAGTGTACCGAACGATCGCAACCTTTGGCCAACCAATTGTTGGGTGCGACATCGCCGCTGATGGTTCAATTGGCGTGATAACTGACTCGAGTGCTACGCTGGTTTATCATCGCTACCGCACCGATGGTCAGCTCGAAGCCCGTGTTGTTCTTCCGACGGGAACATTGCACAGCATAGCACTCTCGCGTGGAGGGTTTGCGCATATTGCAGCCGATGCTGCGCTCGCACTCTACACCATCGGTCGTCGGGATACAGACTATCGGACCGACACCAGCATCGCTGAACTTGTGCTCTACCTGCGCCGTCAATCCTCCGGTGAGATGATTGCGACGACATCCGACGGCGGCATCTACCGTGCTGCTGCTGATTCTATCCTGTCCGTCGAACGGGCTCGCACCGATATTGTGACGCTCTGGCCCAATCCAACTGCCGAAGAGCTGCACATTGAAGCAGGCACCAGCGCTATCTGGGGCGTCCACATCTGCGACGGGCTGGGCAGAAGTGTCCTCATCTTATCCATGGCAATTCCTCAACAGTCGCTTCACCTGAAACTGCCGACGATTGCACCGGGTTATTACATCGCCGCCGTTCGAACAGCGAAGAGCGTGATTGTGCGACCACTTGTGATCATTCGCTAAGCACATGGAGCAACACATCATCCGCAGCAGAAACGCCCCTGAACCAGTCGGTGCCTATCCCCATGCACGGAGGGTTGGAGGCTTTGTGTTTCTCTCGGGGGTTGGGCCGCGACTTCCCGGCAGTGGCGAGATTCCCGGCACCCAATTCGATGAGCAGGGGAACGTCGTCGCATACGACATCACAGCTCAGGTGTTATCGGTTTTTCGCAATGTTCGCGCAATCCTCGAAACTGCTGGCGCACGGTGGGAGGACATCGTGGACGTGACCGTGTTTTTGACAAATATGAAGCGCGACTTCCCTGTGTTCAACAAACTCTGGCAAGAGCATTTCGAAGGAGTCAATGCTTGCCGGACCACGATTGAAGTTGGCTCCCTACCGACACCTATTGCCGTCGAACTGAAAGTTATCGCCTATGTTGGTACGTAGTCTTCTGCTTGCTTTCGGCCTGGCATGGATCCTAACCGGCGCCCTGCCAGCACAGCCAGTTCTGTCGTACCTCATACCCGACATCGGCGCACCGGGAATGGCGGTGTACGTTGAAATTATCGCGCCGAACACAGCGGACGTTGACGGTACAAACTTCAGTGCCAGCGACGGCATCTATTTGAACAATCCTGCCGATCCCTTTCGCATTGAGCTTGTTCGTCCAGAAGATTCCACGAAGATCGTTTTTGGTCCCTGCATTGTCTCGTGGTATGGGCGACTGGTCAGCACGATTGTGTTCATCTCTCCGGATGCAACACCCAATTCATGGGATTGGCGTCAGCTTCTTCCCCAATGGCGCATCCCGTTTCGGATTCGCACGCCGAATGGCGTAACCCCTACCGACACGTTCTACATCGTCCAGCCGATTCCCGGTGGCGACTTTCGGACCGAAAGTCAAACTGTGTTAGGACGCCCTCCGTTTGGGGTACGATCGCGGCGTGGAGCCTTGCTCTTCGATAGCTTGATTTTGGGCGCGCGAACCTATACAGTTTCGACCGACGATCCAGACCAGAACGCTGCAAACGGTAATCAAGGGTATTTGCCGCTGGTCTTGCTCTCGCGCGGACCGATACGCGGAATTTCCGAATCCCAGACGCGGCTGAGTCTGGATGCAAGCGGTATTGATGGCGGTCCCGGTGGCGGGGGCGGTGGTGGTGAATTTTGCGACATCGTCGGCGGTGGTTCGGCTGGGGGGAGCGGCTACACCGGCGGCGGTCGTGGTGGAAACAATTCCCCCAACAGCTACCGCGCAACCGGTACGGGCAGCGGACTCAACGGCGCCTCTCTCAACCAAACAGGTCCCGGCACCGATGGCGGAGCGTATGAATCCTCCGGTGGAGGGACAGGACATCCTTTCGGTGCAAGCGGTGTCGGATGCAGCAGTGGTCCGAATTGCTCCCCCGATGGTGCCCGCGGTGGTGCAAGTGGCGTCTCCGATAACCGCGATGGTGCCGGCGGCGGATACGCAACCGAGGGTAGCTCAACCAGCATTGATGGGAACAACGGCGGCAAAGTCCACGGAGATAGTACGCTCGTTCCATTGGCAGGTGGTTCGGGTGGCGCAGGCGGTAATCCTCGGAACAGTTCCTTTCCATTCACCGCATGCGGTGGCAGAGGTGGCGGCGGTGGCGGCGCTACTGCGGTCCTCGGATTGAGTATTGAACAGCTTTCCATCACTGCCAACGGTGGAGATGGATCTGGGAGCGGTTCGACTACTTCTCGACGCGGCGGCAGTGGCAGTGGCGGTGGCATCTACCTTGCCGCCCCACTCAATGTGCACCAGGTTACGATCCAAGCTCGCGGGGGCGGTCAGTCCGCACCGACGGGCAAAGGTGGCGATGGCAGGACGCGTGTTGATGCAGGAAATCTTTCAGCCCTATCCTCTACCCCATCGCCCTATCGCGGTCCGACCATGGACACGCTCACCATCGCCCGCACCGATTTTGATGTAGAGGGAAGTGGCTTCCCAGGCAAACGAATTCTGCTCTTTGGCAAACCGTCGAACGGCATCTGGCAGATTCTCGACTCGACAATAGTTGGAAGTGACAGCCGCTGGCGTATTCGCGTGCGCCTTCCGTCTGGGGCAAGCACGCTGTACCTTGCGGCGGCACAGCGAGAACAACCTTCCATCACTACTCGGTATGTGGCTCGACCCGTTGGCGTCTTTTCCCATGCCTCTGGACGTATCCTCCGCATTCTTGCTGCACCGATTGAGGTACTCCCTTCACAACTCAACATGGGACGCATCTCCTGTGCCAGCGGCAGCGTTGCTCTTGATTCGCTCCAGGTGCGAAATCCAGGTGCAGTGCCGATAAGCATCACCGGCGGCGGCTTTCTCAATCCAGCCAGCGGATTTACCATTGTGCGCCCACAGCCACTGCAAGCAATACTTGCTCCACTCGGGACGATTTCTATCGTAATCGAATATCGCATTCAACCGTCGCGCTATGGCGTGCAGCGCGATACGCTCGTTATCCGTGGGGACACACCAGAGCGAGTGTTGGCACGCATTCCGGTCGAGATCACCGTTGACAGTGCTGGCGTGATCTTGACCGATACTGCCACCGTACAGGCAATCAGCTTCATTGATTTTGCCGAAGCGTGCCGCGGAATCAGCAAAGACCGCACGTTTGCGCTCCGCCTTGTCGGCAACACACCAACAACGATCACCAGCATAACAACGGGAACATCGCTTTTTAGCGTCAGCACACCATCACGCACCACGCTCGGAGTTGGCGATACTGTGCATCTTCACCTGCAAGCAACACCGCCCGACGTCGGCGATTATTTCGACACACTCACCATCGTCAGCACGGTGTGCAACCAAACACTGCAGATTCCGCTGCATGTCCGCGGTGTTGTCTCCCAAATTGTGCGTATCGGTGCTCCTGGCGGTGTTGTGGACTTTGGCAATGTTCGCGTCGGCAACAGCCGAACGCTGCGTATTGGCATTGCTAATCCGAGCAGGACCGATTCTGTGATCGTCCAACCGCCGCTGCAACCATCGGCACCTTTTTCGTGGCAGACAGTCCCGCCGGGACTTACCTTCCCACGCGCGATTGGTGCAGGAGACACACTATGGATAGATGTCACCTTCGCTCCAACTGCGATGGGGGTTGGAAGCGATTCTCTGGTGTTTTTCACTGTTCCCTTTGGGGTCAGTTGCCCCGATACCGCTCGGTTCCTGCTCCTTGGTCAAGCGACAGTGTCGTCGGTTGTCCCAACAAAAACGATGCTTGATTTTGGCATCCTCGAATGTGGCAGGCGGCGTGATACACTTTGGCTCAAGAATACGGGCAACACGACGGCGGAGGTTTTCTTTCCGGCAACCATCAGCGGCACCGATACACAGTACTTTTCCATCGTCGAAGAACCGCCCGCAGTCGTTACACTTCGTGCGGGTGATTCTGTGCGGATCATCATCGAAGCGCGAATCTTCCCCCAAAACCCGGACGGTATCAAAACAGCAACGCTTACCGTCACTGTCCGCGATGACTCAACGCGAACGCTGACAATTCCTCTCCGTGTGCAGCAGCAGGCACTCGTGCTCGAATTCACGCCGCAACCCTACGTCTTGATAGATGTACCCGTCAACTTTACCTCGCAATCACAGCCACCACTGACCGTACGTAATCTCAGCAGCGTGCTTGCCTGTATCGCTGATGTGCGCACCACGCGGCCAGAGATCGTGCCACTGATTCGAACGATCAACATTCCGCCTTATTCAGCTAGCCGCGACCTCTACTTCAACATCACGCCAACATCGCTAACGCCGATTGACGATACCATCACGATTATTCTCTCCTGTCCCTGCACGGACACGTTCAAAATTCCAATTCGCATCATTCCGACCATCAATGGTTTGGCAATGACTCCGCGCCCTCTCGACTACGGAGCAGTTCCACCTTGCACCACGGTGCGGCGCTTGCTCACGCTCCGGAACAACGATCCAGGTAATACCGCCACCATCGAGAACGTTTCGATTGGCGGTACCGACAGCAACCTCTTCCGGATCACCGGAGCACCGTGGTCACAGCTTCCCTACAGCATCCCGCCAGGTTTTAGCATCACGCTGGAAATTGAGTTCAATCCTGCTGGGACACGCCCCGGACCAAAGGACGCACACTTTGCCATTCGCTATGTCATCAGCGGTCGGGAAGTTGACGACACCGTCCAACTCAGCGGTGAACGAACCGTTCCCATTGATGCTGACTCGCTGCTCGACTTCGGCGAGGTCAAACAAGGAGACTCCAAAACTCTGCCTCTTCGACTTGTCAACAACTACACCCGCAGCATGACGTACACATTCGACGTCGCACAGTGGAATAATTACTTTGCCGTCACACCATCGGTGATCAACATTGACGTGACGACCAAGAACGGCACCGTGGATGTCGAGTTCAACGCACAGGACCTTGGCCAGTATTGGGATACACTCTGGGTCCGTTTTAGCAGTTTGGGGTTCAACTGCACCGATAGTATGCCGGTCCTCCTGCATGCGATTTCCCTTCCTGGGATAGGATTTTCAATCTGGCTGGACTCCTTGCAGATTCTCAATCCCCGCGACCGGGACGTTGCGCTCGACATCTACGCACAACTGGACACAAACCTGGTATTGCCGAACGTTCAGCTCCTGCTGGTACTCGATCTGCCCAATCAAATTTTCATGCCGCGTGGTGTTCGCGCACGAGGCGGGCGCATTCTTTCGTTCAACAGCCGAACGCATGATCGGCACGTAATCACGATCACTGTTGACACCTTGCTGAACGCCATCAACAACCAGCCGCAAGTTATCGCACAACTTCTCGGCGATGCAATCCTCGGTGACCGGCAGTGTGATTCAGCGTACATTGCACAGGTACGCTGGACCAATAGTGGCATCAAGCCTACCACCTGGAATAATCCCTCTTCGGGAAATGGCATGCTCTGCCTGACGCTCTGCGGTGCTGGTGGTGCACGGCTTCTGGGCTCGCAGCTTCAACTTCCCCTGCTCACGGTAGCACCTAATCCCACAAGCGACGAAGCTACCATCACCATCGCAGCGAACGAGCGCGGCACCTTTGCGATCGAACTTGTCTCCCTCGATGGTGGTGCGGTGCTGGCAAAACACGCCATTGGCACATTGCAAGCTGGAATGGCTTACCAGTATGTGCTCGACATGAGCCGATACACAACAGGGGTTTATCTACTGCGGCTGTGGACGCCCAGTGGTGTCCGGACAACGCCACTGGTCCGCATACGCTAATTTTGCACTGGCATGAAAACGCTTCGACCCCAAAACTCCCTGCTTGCTGCTGCGCTCATGGCATGCACGCTTCTGCTGCAGCTGCTGAGCGCATGGCACGTTCACCATTGGCAAGCAGATCCCGTACCAGCACTCGACACAGCAGAGCACCAGCACTGTATGCTCTGCCATGTCCCTCTCGTGCTGGTAGAACCTTCCAGTGCTGAAGCGGGCATCCTACTTGAGCAAACTGTTCCCACTGTGCTCCCAACGAGCGAAGGCGAACAGTACTTACCCGTATCGCCGACATCATCACGTGCCCCGCCCTTCTGCGCTGTCGCCTAAGCTCTCGACGACATTCAGCGCAGTTCATCATTTCCACTTGCTTCCATGTTGTTACCAATTGCGGTGGCAGTTGCCAGTGCGCACATTGCACTGGCGGCTGATAGCCTTCGAAGCGTTCACCTCCACGGCATCGTGCGCGATAGCAGCAGCGGTGCACCGTTGGCAGGTGTCACGGTGGTCATCCGTGGCAGCCGAATCGTTCGGCGTAGCGCCAGTGACGGGCGTTTCGACGTTGATCATCTTGCACCCGGCACGTATGGGCTGGGATTTCGGCTTTTGGGCTACCGCGATCGGCAGCTGGATATTGCTCTTGTGCAGGATACCACCATCGAGGTATTCCTGCTGCCATTGGGCGTCCAGACCGAACCTGTTGTTGTCGAAGCTTCGCGCCCGGGCGGACACGGCACCGAACACGTCGAACAACTCGACACGCGCAAACTCGATCGTCACCGTGGACAGACGTTCGGCGAATTGATCGAGCAGGTGCCGCAGGTGTCGCTCTTACAAACAGGCGCGGCAGTTGCAAAGCCGGTCATCCGTGGCTTCCATAGCCAACGTGTCCTCATCACCAGCAACGGCATCCCGCATCAAGCACAGGAATGGGGACTCGACCATGCCCCAGCACTTGATCCCTTCCTACCGGCGAGTATTGCAATCGTCACTGGTGCAGCAAGTATCGAGGATTCGTACGCGGCTGTTGGTGGCATCGTGCGGATCGAGGAATCACAGTTGGCGTTCCATCGTCCCTGGGAGGGGAAACTCTCGCTTGTCGGTGCAAGCAACAACGGTATGGCGGCAGCTTCGGTCCTTGTGAAGGGCAGCGATGCTCTCGTCAAAAACACGGCCTACCTGCTGCAGGGCAGCGCGCACATTGCCGGCGATAGTCGCACCCCAGGCTACGTGCTCTCGAACACTGGCTCTCGTCAACTGAGTAGTCTGGTGACGATCGGCTACGATGCCGGGTCGTGGCAACACTCGGTGAGCTATTCCTTCTTCGCTACCGAACTTGGCATCTTAGCTGCCGCGCACGTAGGGAATGCTGCGGATTTGGAGCGAGCCATTGCGAACGGTTCACCGCTCGTCATCCGGCCATGGACCTATACCATCGGCAACCCACGTCAGGAGATTATGCACCAAACGCTCCACGTGACAAGCACCTATTCGGGCGATAACGGTACACTCGAAATTCGTTACGGATGGCAGCGCAACGATCGCAGCGAATACGACGCTCACAATGCACGCTACCGCGACAGCGCCGCCTTGCAGCAGGCACTCCAAAAACCCGCCATCGCGCTTTCGTTGGCAACGTATCAACTCGAGGTTCGGTATCGCCAGTCATCCTCGAATGGGAGCACAACGTTTGGAGTTCATTTCCTTCGTCAGAGCAACATCCGCAGTGGGAATGTCTATCTTGTCCCCGACTACCTCCTCTACGAAGGCGGATTGATTGGCATCCATACCCGAACGGTCGGAGCCTGGATTCTCAGTGCGGGCATCCGTAGCGATTTTCAGTGGATGCGAGCACGCCCCTACGATCGCACTCGTGGAATCCTTGAGCCAGATTCAACCATGCTCTTTGCAGGCATCGCTGCCCATTGCGGTGCAGAACGGCTTCTCGGTACCCACACACGGATACAGATCAATCTTGCAAGCCACTGGCGCCCACCCTCTGCCGTCGAGCTATATGCCAACGACCTCCACCACGGAACTGCACAGTACGAAATCGGCGACCGTCATCTCGGCGTCGAGCGCTCGGTGACACTCGATCTGCACATGCAAACAATGCTGGGTAATGTCCAACTCGATCTGTCTGGATACGCCACGTACTTCCCACGATGGATACAGCTTCTTCCGGAACCGACCCCAACAGTGACCTACCGTGGAGTCTTCCCAACGATGCGCTACACCCAGCGCCGCGCTGCATTCGTCGGTAGTGAAGCATCGTGTTCGGTTCCACTGACTACAGCAGTACGGCTTGATGCGCAGCTTGCCATCGTCCGCGGCTTCGACCCCAGCAGCAACGAGTGGCTCCCATTTCTCCCAGCAGACCGCGCACGCATTGCACTCCATGTCCACCTGGACCGCATCAGCAGCGAAACCGATTTCTACGGAGAATTTGCTCTCGGCGCAGTTCGTCGCCAAACAGCAGTCTCCAGCGCCACATTCGACTACGCTCCACCTCCGCCAGGCTATGCGACGCTCGACCTTACTATTGGGGGGACATTCCGCCTTCTTGGCACCACCATGGCTGCCACCGTCAGCATCACCAATATCCTTGACCAGCCGTATCGCGACTACCTGAGTCGCTACCGCTATTTTGCGCTCGACCCAGGCAGAAACATCACGTTTCGATTGACGATTCCATTTGGTTTGTATCACCCACTTCGTGAAAGCTCACAATGAAATTTCCTTTTGCCCTTGCCAGTGCACTTGTGCTTCTGCTTGCAGTAAGCAGTTGCGAAAAACATTCCACGGACCACGGCGATGAGCACATGGTCCCAGCAATCTTCCGATTGCTCCTTGTCAGCCAAACAGATACCGCCACAGCAACCTGGTCCGACCTTGATGGTCCCGGAGGCAATCAGCCACAGACGACAACACTACAGCTCCGCCCAGGGACCTATCAAGGGAGGCTGGAAATCTTCACCGCCGATGGCGACACACTCACGACTGTGATCAGACAGCAAGGCACCGAGCATCAACTGTTCTACACACCAAGCTCCACACTTGCAAACATCGTCACGATAACCATCGCCGACCGTGACGCACGAGGAATGCCGTTGGGGCTGGAGACCTCCTGGGAAATAAAGCAGGTCCAAGCGCCAATCAGCAGTAGTATTCGCATCCAACTCTACCACTACGAGCCAAACACGAAGGATGGGCAAAGTCCATCTACCGAAACCGATGCGGATATTTCCGTGCCCGTCAAAGTAGTGGTTCCCTAAACGAACACGTTGCGGAAAGCCTCCTCGGGCGGTGGGTAGGGTTGTTCAAGTGCTCGGTCAATGGCTGCCGTCATCTGGCGTGCAGTCTCAGCATGGAGCTGTTCGAGCGCATCGCTGGTGACCACACCACGCTCGAGGAGGAACGCTTCGTAGCGACGGAGAGGGTCGCGCTTATCCCAGTAGGCAAGCAGTTCTCTGGGCACGTAACGGAAGTCGTCGTGCTCGGCATGCCCACGCATGCGCATCGTCACCGTCTCGATGAGTGCCGGGCCGTTACCTTGCCGTGCCTGTTCGACGTACTGCCGCACGGTGTCAAAGACCAATTCCACGTCGGTACCATCAATAGTCACACCGGGACAGCCATATCCAATAGCACGGTCACTGAGTTGACGGCATGCATATTCGAGTTCGCGCGGGGTAGAGTACGCATACTGATTGTTTTCGATGATGACAATCAGCGGTAGCTTCTGCACAGCAGCAAAGTTCATCGCCTCATGGAATTCACCCACGTTCGATCCTCCATCGCCGATGGTGGTCAGAACGACGATTTCTTGATTTCGCATCCGTGCCGCCAGTGCGTAACCAGCAGCAACGGGCATCATCGCCGCAAGGTGCGAGATGTTGCCATAAATGCGCAAAGTAGGATCGGCGTAGTGTCCAGTGCCATCGGTCCCGCGCATCTGGCTCCCTTGCCGGGCCAGAAAATTCAGCATAAGTTGGTCGAGCGACGCACCAAACACAAAGTGCATCCCGATATCGCGATGCATGGGAAAAATCACATCCCGCGTACGGTCCAACGCGTAGCTTGCACCGACAGCAGCCGCTTCGTTGCCGATTTGTGCATAGACACCACCAAAGGCTCGTCCCTGCCGGTAGAGCCGGATCATGGCGTTATCAAACTCACGTGCAGCGATCATGTATCCGAGCAGTGCCAGACGGTCGTCGTCGCTGAGCTGTTCGGATACGTGCAACGGTGGAACAGGCTCGTCGAGGTTGTAGGTGGTCATTACCGCTGGGTGGGTGGTTTGACGTGGTAACCAAATGCACGAAGGTAGGTCGGATCGTTGCGCCAATGCTCGCGAACTTTCACGTAGAGGTCCAGATACACCGGCACGCCCAGATGTGCTTCGATTCGCTTACGGGCATCCTCGCCAATTCGTTTGATCATCGAACCACTTCTGCCAATGAGGATTTTCTTCTGCGAGTGTCGCTCGACGATGAGTTCGGCAGCAATGTACCAGGGACCATCGGAACGTTCGGTAACATCGGTGACAACGACCTCGACCGAATACGGTATTTCTTGCTGGCAGTGCCGATAGACTTGTTCGCGGATGTACTCGGCGATGAAGAAGCGCTCCTGCTGCGAGGAAAGTTGCTCGGGATCGTAGAGAAACTCGCTCTCCGGCAAGTGTTCAATGAGAACGGCAAGAAGCTCATCGAGGAATTTTCGCTTCAGCGCCGAGACAGCAACACTGGAACTAAACATTCCGCTTGCCATCATCCGCTCGACTATCGGTAGGACGGACGCTTTTTCTTCGACGGCGTCCATTTTCGTGAGCACCAAGATCGTTGGCTTGCCGCTGGCACGGACGTCTTCCATGATTGGTTCCGCACAGAGTGCGTCCGCCTCGTCCATGCCACCGGTTGCATCGAGCAGCACGAGCAAAACATCCGCATCAGCGATAGCTTGCCTGATCACGGTCAGCATTTGTTGGTGCAGTTCAAACTTGGGATGGTGTACAATGCCAGGAGTATCGAGGAACACCATCTGCGCATCACCGCGGGTGAGGATGCCGACAACAGATCGGCGGGTAGTCTCTGGCTTTGGCGAAACGATGGAAAGCGGCTCTCCGATGAGGGCATTTAGGAGCGTGGATTTACCGGCATTGGGCTTTCCAAGAATGGCAACGAACCCTGCGCGTTTCATCGTTGCAGCGATGCAAGGTGGTCAACAATACGCTCAGCGGCTCTGCCATCTCCGTACGGGTTATGTGCTTGCGCCATGGTGCGGTATGCGTCGTGATCGTGAAGCAGTTGACGGGTTGCCCCGACGATACGTTCAACGTCGGTGCCCACAAGACGTGCTGTTCCTGCCTCGATTGCTTCCGGACGCTCGGTAACATCCCGCATCACCAGCACAGGTTTCCCAAGTGATGGCGCTTCCTCCTGGATACCACCAGAATCGGTGATGATTATGTGGGCGGCTTGCATCAAGTACGCAAACTCACGGTATGGAAGCGGCTCGAGCAACCGAATGTTTGGATACGATGCTAACATGCGCTCAACCGGACCCCGGACGTTTGGATTCAAGTGCACCGGGTACACCAAGAGCACTTCGGGCTCTTCCTGGGCAATCTGCGCCAGAGCTGTGCAGATTCGTTCGAAGCCATCGCCAAAATTTTCACGCCGATGGCCAGTAACCAAAATGATGGGACGCTCTCCGCATTCGCAGTATTCGACAAGGTCCGCCGGCAACGCCAACATGCCCCGCCGTTGCTCCCGATCGAGTTTGGCAAGTGTACCGACGATCCAGCCGAGAGCATCAATGGCAGTATTTCCGGTCACCAGAATGCGATCACTGGGAATACCTTCGCGCAGAAGGTTTTCTTGTGCGCGCGTTGTCGGTGCATAGTGCCAATCGGCAAGGTGGGCTGTGAGCATACGGTTGATTTCTTCCGGAAACGGTGCATACTTTTGGTGAGTGCGCAGCCCCGCTTCGACGTGGGCGATCGGAATGCGCTCGTAGAATGCAGCCAGCGCAGCCGCGAACGTGGTTGTCGTGTCCCCTTGGACGATGACCATATCGGGGCGATGGTGTCGAAATTCCTGACCAAGCCCGGCAATGCTCCGTGTGGTGATGTCGTAGAGACTTTGTCCGGGCTGCATAATCGCAAGATTTGCATCCGGCTTGATCTGGAACACATCGAACACTTGCTCGAGCATGTGGTTGTGCTGACCGGTCACAGTCACCCGAAGTGCACACCATTCGGCAACGCGCAGCCGATGGATGATCGGTGCCAGCTTGATTGCTTCGGGTCTTGTTCCAAAAACAACGGTGATCTTCACGCGCCAGTGGGATGGGCAATTGCACTTTTGCAGTTGTCTCGGGCGCAAAGATAGCCGCCATTGCTCACCAACAATCCTGGACAACCAACAGTGAACACGCTTCGGCGGTACCAGCTCCGCATTCTTCCACCGGCAATCCTTGTGCGGAAAGCCTTGCACCGACTTTCGGCACCACTGGTGCACCGATGGCGCAGCCGCAATGCCTTTCGCAGGCAACCCTACTCGACGGTGTTGGACTTACCGTGGGATGCATCGCACACAATAGCGCGCCACCTGACGCAATTAGTGCTGACCAACAACGCAACAGATGAGCGTGCGGCAATAGCTGCACACTGCTTGGAAGATCGGCTCCCTGTACTTGGTTGTGGCTGGATACATCCGTGGCATGGTGTGGAGGTCCCCGGTTTCGAGGAATATTGTTACCACTACGACGGGATTCGTGCAGGCATGATCGAGCGGGGACAGTGGCTCTGCCAGCTTCTCCCTTCGTGTGCGGTGCCACGCGCCCAGTGGCTATGGAATTCCATCGAACGCTTGCATCACCGCCCGTTCGATTGGCAGCGGGATTTCAGGAGTGGGTACCGCTGGTCCGAGGCGTCGTGGCACCAAACAATCGCACTGGACGAAGTCGCCGGTGCAGACCCCAAAGTACCGTGGGAGTTGGGTCGCTTGCAACTACTTCCCCTGCTGGCGATGGAAGCTGCTGGTACGCATGATGTACCGTATCAGACACGACTCATCGAGCAGATCGAGACGCTCTTGCTCGACTTTGCTGCCCAGAACCCACCGGGTTTCGGCATCCAGTGGCGGTCGAGTATGGACGTCGCAATCCGACTTGCCAACATCCTCGTCACGCTCGACCTTGCCGCCGATCGTGGTATGCGCCGTTCAACAATCGAGGCAATGACGCTCTATGCCTACGACCACGCGCGTTTTGTCGCTGCAAACCTGGAGTGGTCCGAGGGGATGCGTGCCAATCATTACCTCGCGTGTGTTGCTGGGCTGGCCGTCGCAGCATCCTACTTCCCCGACTGCCGATGGACACAGGCGCTGCGCCGGTGGTGTGCCCAGCAACTGATTCGGGAAACATTCTACCAGTTTCTGCCAGACGGTGGAAATTTCGAAGCATCCTTGGCCTATCACCGCTTGAGCGCGGAGATGCTTGCGTGGGCATACTGGTACTTGAGTCGCTTCGATCAAACACGCGCGATGCTCGAATCAACGCCCGGTATGCGCCAGCGGCTCGAGCACATCCTCCAATTCACGCTCGAAACCACCTGGAGCACTTTCGTTGCGCCCCAGATTGGCGACAGTGACAGCGGACGTTTTCTCTGGCTTATCCCAACATGCGAATCGTGGATTCCACCTCATCGTTGGTACGGGATTGAGCGACCCTACTGCGCACAGCGAAGTCACGAGGAGACCTACCGCGTCCTCGAGGCTGCAGTGAATGCAGATTCATTACCGGTAACGCGAGAATATCGAGAGCAACCAGCGAGATCACCGTGTTTTGTCGCACCAGACTTCGGTGTTGCAGTTGTTCGAGCCGGTCCGGCGGAGGTTTTGCTCCGTGCTGGCTCGATCGGTCAGTACGGAAAAGGCGGACACGCACACAACGATCAGCTCTCGATAACGTTAGCACTCGATGGATCCGAGGTGCTCGTTGATCCAGGCACCTACGTGTATTTACCCTCACCTGCACTCCGCAATCGCTTTCGTTCAACGCAGATGCACAACACACTTGCCGTCGAAGGAATGGAGCAAAACGACTGGGCAAGTGGCAGGGGTGAAGCGCTCTTCTGGCTAACCAGTAACCGAGCCGATGCACGCATTCTCGTAGCGGAACCGACAGACCTCGTTGCCGAACATCGTGCATACGGCGTTCCATGCCGACGTCGCGTTCAGCTCAGCGAGCACCGACTCCTCGTGCAGGATTGGTGCCCTGCACGGCTGGCGCACGTAGCCTTCCATTTCCATCCGTCCGTTGAGCTTCGGCACGAGCGAGAAGCAATCGTTGCCGTCCACACTCACTGGGTTCTCCACTGCTTCTGGCAGGATGCAGCGATCGACGTTGGCCAGACACTCTACAGTCACTCCTATGGCATCTGTTGCAGCACACCCGTGCTCCGATTTCGACCGCAGGGGACAGCATTGGTGATTGAATTCCGCTGGGAGCGGCGCTCGTAAGTTTGCAGCGGCATTTATCACCCTACCACATCCATGCAATTCCGAAAGCACGTACCGTTGCTCTCATGGACCGCAGGCGACAAAGTGCTGTTTTTCGGCTATGGCATCGTTACGTGGCTCCAGATTCGCGCGCTGGCACCCGAAGAGTACGGCTTAGCAGCGCAACTACTCACGCTGCAGGCATGGATTGCAATTGTTGCTGAGGGTTCGTTGCTCCAAAGCGTGATTCAATACGGTCAAGACACCACCGAACGCGGCCGCGTAAATTTTCTGGCGTTTGTGCTCCACGGCTGCTTTACACTGGGGATAGCAACGACGATTGCGCTGGGTGGGAACGTCCTTGCGCGGTTGTTCGACGAGCCGCGTTTTGGTAATGTGGCAGCGGTGCTTCCACTCTACTGCGCGCTTGGCATCCCACGTTCCTATGCGCTGAAGCTCCTCCAGCGAGAATTGCGCGCGCGGGATGTTTTCTTGACCAACGCTGCGTGGCTGGGAAGCTGCACCGCGCTCACGATTGTGATGCTCTGGCGCGGGACACTCGATCGCTTCGAGGATATGGCGCTGATAGCATGCGGTGGTATGGCTATCGGTTCAGCAGTAGGGTTGATTCTGGCTGCTGATTTGATCCGCTGGTCACTCCAAGGATCGCTCCGTCTGGGCGGGGTGCTTCGCTTTAGTCTTCCCCAAGCAGTGATGATGGCGCTTGCTACAAGCGTCCGCCAACTCGATCTTTTTCTGGTGCAGCTGTTCTTTTCCACCCGTGCTGCTGGGATGTACAACGCAGCTAAGATGCTCTACCGTGTCTTCGAGACCGGTGCCGATGCAGCCAGTTGGCTGATGTATCCAACAGCTGTTCGACTTCTCCACCAGGAGCGTCTCGATGAACTCCGCGCCGTGATCGGCAAGGCGCTGGTTGTGCAGATGGCAATTGCAATTGGCTGCGTGGGCATACTTGAGCTTGGTGGCTCGGCTATAGTGGTAAGCTTTTTGGGAACTCGCTATACCGAAACCAGCGCAATGTTCAACGTCATGGCAATTGGGGCGTTGTTCCTTCCGTTTGCAATGCTCCAGTCGGTGCACTTAGCCCTGCATCGGGTTGATCGCTTGCTTGCGATCACCGCCATTGGTGTTGGCGCAGCACTGGGAGCATATCTGGCCAGCGGCATCGCAGGGTCGCTCTGGCTCATCGGGAGTGGTGTTGTCGTCTACGCAGCAGTAACAGCACTGTTGTTCTGGTTCACATTGCACAGCGACGGAATCATTCGATCGCGAGACGTTCGGCATGTACTGCTGGATCTTCGCAACGACCTGGGCGCAGTGATGCGCCAGCGTCTACGTATCACCCCACGATCGGAGTAACGCACGATGATTGCAGTATGGTTTGCTTGGCAGCTTGGGAAGCAGTATCTCTGGCGCTCCTTCCAAATTGCATTGATGGCAGCAACCATGATCGTTGCTGCGCTTGCTGCCTATGCGTGGCTTGACCATGAGCAGCGAAATCTCGATGCAGAAAAACGTCGGCTCAGCGTTGCCTTAGTGATCTACCCCACCGAGGGCTCAAGCGGTGCTGGTGAATTGGCCAGCGATCTACGTGCCTTGGCACCGGAGTTGGTTGCACGTGTTGAGGTCGACAGCGATTCTGTCCTTGCCGAACGCTTGCAATCGCGCTATGGCATGGCGATAGGCGATATCGCTCAAGACAGTCTTCTACCGACCGTCCTCCGGGTGTATTTCCATCCGGAGCAGCTCAGTCAAGCATCATTTACGGCGTTCATTGAGCAATGCAATGCGATCACCGAAGTTGGCACTGTGCAGTACCCACTGGCTACGGTCACGCGTATTTTCCAACGGCAGCAGGAGCTGTGGTGGACTCAGGCAGCCCTGGCAAGTGGTTGGCTGGTGCTGGGCATTTTCGTTTGGTGGCTTCACCTCCGCGTGACGCTTCCCTTGGATGCTCGAAGCAATCGAACGTTGGAGCTTCTCGGCGCACCAGCTGGAATGGCCCGGCGCGTCCGGATGGTGTATGCTGGAACTGCATCCGTGCTCGGTATTGCTGTAGCAACTGCGATCGTCATCGCAGTGAGCGTTCTCCTTCCACACAGCCTGCGGCACGGGCTGGGATTCTACGGAGTAGGAAGTGCCATCGCAATAGCAACGCTGGCGATAGTCCTGGCAATCAGCTTAGTCTCGAAGCCAAGCTAAAGCCCCATGCAGCCCCGTGGGTCGGGTTAGCGCTTTTGTCCTTGGCTTTGCTGGGGAGATGCCGAAGCGTAGAGCGCCTGCTTGACTGCCTGGAAACGCTCAGCAGCAGAGCCGGGAATACTGGCACGCTGGAACAGTGTCAAGAAGTTATTCGCCGTCAGTAGGTTCATTTCGATTGTCACGGGGTCGGACTCCGTCTTTTTTGCCTTCTGTGCCTCCTGTGCTGCCTTGACAAGCACGTTCTTGACGTCAAGGAATGCTTCGACCTCGTTGCCCTTGATCTCCACCGTGTTGAGAACGTTGATGGCAAAGAGCACGTCCCCGAGCGTCATCGTCGGCTTGAGGATGGTGTTTTGTGGTGAAGATTGCTCTGTCGTCAGTGTTGTCTGTTGCTGTTGTTGCTGAGCAATGGAAATAGAGGTCAGCACCGTCGCCAGTACGACACTTGCAAGAATTGCACGAAACAGTTGCATCGAACCAAATACAAGTGGTGAAACAAATGCTTCCCCAATCGGGGAAAAATTACTCGCCAAGGAACGAATCCAGCAACAGTGTACACGAAAGGCGATGCACCAGTGCTGGAGCACTCAAGGTGGTCATCGTGTAATCGAGCGTCACAGTGCGCAGCACCACGCCCGCTCCGATACCAAAACCGGTCAAGAACGACGCCGTCGCTGACGATTGTGTCGAGCGAATACCGTTGTCGTATCCCAACCGTAACTGAACGCTCTTGCCGATCGAGAGTTCGCCGCCGAGCGCGAAATTGCGCAACCGCTCACCGAGCGATTGCCCTTGTTCTGCCAACCGCGTCAAGCTGACGTTGACCAGCAGTGGCAACCCGCGCAAGCGATGGCTGACCCCCAGCCGGACATCGGTCGGCAATGTGGCGTTCTCGCCATTGGTCGTAGCAAGGTTGACGCCGACATACCGCACCGACAACCCGATCGCGGTCCGAATGCGTGGCAGATCGTAGAACAGTCCGCCACTGACCAGGAGTGCGCTGGCGGCGCGACGGTCAATCGTTGTCTGCACGTAGCCGAGCGTCACACCGTAGTAGGCATTGGAATCAATCGCATTGGCATAGGACAGATTGAGCGCAACCTGTGAGGCACCGAACGTCCCAATGGCATTGCCTACAGCATCAGTTCGAGTGAAAGAGCCAAAGCTGGTGAACGCAACGCTGGTACCCCAGGCTCCACTCCCGATGCGCCCGACGTATGCAGCCACCCCCGAATTGATGTCGAGCACATGCTTGGTTACCGTCAGCGAAAGTGCGTGCTCTGGTACCGTTGGTAGTGTTGCAGGATTGTAGAGCTGGGCGGAGGCATCTCCACTAATGGCGACAAATGCACCCGCAAGTCCTGCTGCTCGCGCACTCTCGGTGGAACGCAGAAAATCGAACGGCGAAAGGGTCTGCGCTCCAAGTGTGCACGTGGCCACCAGGCATACCATACCAACCCAACCAAACACGCTCATTGTATCGTTTGCTGCAATCGTTCGAAGAACCATCGCGGCGGCCGGACCGCGCGCCGATCACTACGACGGACAAAACTATGGATTGTGTACCCATCGGCAATCAGCACAGTATCCCGTAGAATCCGATACTCGAGCCGTAACGTTGCAGCATACTGCACGCGGTAAGTCGTTTCAATCGTCAGCAGATCGTCGTAGAATGCCGGTTGGCGGTAGTTCACATGCGCTTCGAGCACCGGAAGCAGAAAACCCTCCGCTTCCAACTCAACATACGGCACACCAGCATGCCGCAGCAGCTCCGTCCGACCAATCTCGAAGAGTCGGAGATAGTGACCGTTGTACATGTACTCCATGCGATCGGTATCGGCGTAGCGGACGCGGTAGGGATGCTCATTCCGAAGCATGGGTGCGTCGGTAGTACCGCTCATCGGGGCCTACGGTCGAATCGAACGTTCAATGAGGACAAACAGATCAAGCAGGCGCTCCAAATCCTCGATTGAGTAAAAGTCAATTTCAATCGTGCCAGAGCCAACCGACGACTTTGTTTTGACGCGAACATTGGTGGCGAAAATGGCGCGGAGCTGGCGCTCGATTTCACCAAGGGTGGATTGCACCTCTGCCGATTCGGCTGCCACGGTTGGTTTCTTGACAACTTGCTTGCCGTTGTCATACTGAATTTTTCCGAGCTCCACGTCCCGCACCAGTGCTTCCGTTGCGCGGACCGAGAGATCCTTGGCGATGATATCGGCAAGAACTCGTTCTTGCAGAGAGCGATCTCCAAGCGCAAGCAACGCGCGTGCGTGGCCCATCGTGATTTTCTTTGTTCGGAGAGCATCCTGCACTGGTTCGCTCAGCTTGAGCAAGCGCAGAAAGTTGGTTACGGTCGAACGATCTTTCCCCACTTTGGCAGCAACTTCTTCTTGGGTCAGGTGGCACTCCTCGATGAGCCGTTGGTAGCCAAGCGCAACTTCGATGGGATTGAGATTTTCCCGCTGAACATTCTCGATGAGCGCCAGCTCGAGCATATCGGTATCACGCTCGACGTCGAGAATGTAAGCCGGGATCATGGTCAACCCTGCTTCGATTGAAGCACGGACCCGGCGTTCGCCGGCGATGAGTTCGTATCCATCATCAACGCGACGCACCGTAATCGGTTGGATGACGCCTTTTTCTTTGATGCTGCGCGTGAGTTCTTCCAGCGCACCGGCATCGAAATCCTGGCGCGGTTGATAGCGATTCGGGCGCACTTTGGTGATCTCGATCAGCGCCGTTGCTCCCGTGACCGTGCCATCGTCCACAATGAGTGCACCCGGATTCTCGATCGGAGGCAGTTCACGCGGGATGAGCGCCCCTAAACCCTTCCCCAGACCAATCGGTTTGCTCTTTTTCATGGCAGATGATTGCTCGATCATTGTTGGACGTGTGCAGCATAGTGGGACGAACGGTGGAGCTGTGGATTTCGCTCCATGATTTCACGAGCAAGGTCGAGGTAGTTCCGCGCTCCAAGGCTAAGCGCATCGTAGAGCAGCACCGGTTTGCCATGGCTTGGCGCTTCCGATAGGCGCACGTTACGGCTGATGACCGTTGTGCAGGCTTTCTCTTGGAAGTGCTTCCGTACTTCTTCGACCACTTGGTTCGACAGACGAAGGCGACTGTCGTACATCGTCAGCAACACCCCTTCGATGTCAAGTTGTGGGTTCAAATGCCGACGCACGATCGAGATGGTATGGAGCAGTTGCCCCAGTCCCTCGAGTGCGTAGTACTCACACTGCACAGGAATCAAGACCGAATCGGCTGCGGTGAGTGCGTTGAGTGTCAGCAAACCCAGCGATGGCGGGCAATCAATCAGGATGTAGGTGTACTTGCGGCGGACTTGTTCGAGCGCGTTCCGAAGAATGTTCTCGCGTCGGGGAAAGTCCACTAACTCGATTTCTGCACCGACCAGGTTGATATGCGAAGGCACCAGCTCTAAAAAAGGCATCGCAGTCGGTAGCACAACCTCGCTGATAGTTGCGTTTCCCACGAGCACGTCGTAAATCGTGCGATCCAGTTGGCGGGTGTCAATTCCTAACCCGTTCGATGCGTTTGCTTGTGGATCAATGTCAATGAGCAACGTCGGTTGCTCTGCTGCCGCAAGCGATGCGGCAAGGTTGACGGCAGTGGTGGTTTTTCCCACCCCACCTTTTTGATTGGCAATCGTCACAACTTTACCCATCACTACCTCCATGTCCATGTTCAACCGGTAGTGCATGAAGCCGAAACAGTGTCCATGCAGCCAAAATGATCGAGTGTTGGATTTGTCCAGTGGCAATATGGCGGTCAACGTCTTCGGGTGACATCTCGACAACTTCGAGCACCTCATGCGCATCCCACTGCGGCGCGGCAAGCAATTGGCAGTCATACCAAACGTAGGACAAACACCGAGTGCTCATGAATGCTGGATTGGGCCGTTGGATTCCCAGCAGGTGGAGTGTGCTCGGACTGCCGCAGTAGCCGGTTTCTTCTTGGCATTCACGCATGGCTGCGGCGGCGGGATCTTCAGCCTCAGCGGCAACACCTCCAGGAAATTCCAGCGTCACCTGGTCAATACCATGGCGATATTGCCGCACCATGACGACTGTGCCTGCTGTCGTGATGGGAATGACATTGACCCAAACCGGTGTATGCAGCACCAAGAACTCCGCCGTATCGCCATTGATGGGATGCTGCCGCTTGATCCATTCCGCATCGAAGAGCCGAAAGTTTCCGATACTCCGCCGCTGGAGCGTCTTCCACTGGAGAGCTGGGAATGAATGTTCGACAGCCGGAGAGTTCATCACGGTGTTTGCATCAGCGTTGGGCAGTTCAAATTTACAGCGTCGCTTGCACCGCTTCCAAATGCAGCTGCGGCGTGGGGAAAAAATGTCGAAAACCCTGTGCACAACTGGTGAATCTCCACGGCTCGACGGTGGGCGGAAACTGCAGCAGAGTCGGGGTCAAAAAATCGGAGCAGTGCTTCCTGGTTACGGCTGATGCCAATGCGAGGCGAAACAGCGACCTGGCAAATCTGCTGCAGATGCGGCACAATCCACACACCGTCCCTTGTGCAGGGGCGATTGTTGTCGTCGAGGTCGAACCCAAAGGCACACGCAAGATTGGCTGGTCCGGAAAGCAAACCTTCTTGCCGAGCGGAACGGCCTCGCCGAGCCTGCATGTGCGTAATGCCGGCCAGTGGTTCTGCAGCACGCAGCAATACGGCCGTTCCTTCTCCGGCAAGTCCTGTTACGATATTGACGCAACGGTGCACACCGTAGATGCGGTACACGTACAGGCAACCACCTGCTTCAAACATGGCGCGGTTCCGATGCGTCTGCCCACGCCACGAATGGCTTGCAGGATCATTGGGTAGATACGCTTCCGTCTCGACAATCCGCGCTGCGAGGATACTGCCGTCGGACTCGTGTCGGCGGACAAGCACACATCCAACAAGCGCTCGAGCAATGGCGATGGTATCTCCGGCATACCAGGCCGCTGGGATTGCCATTGCATCGAGTTCTTCATCCGAGGCCGAGAAAAGGCGTTCCACCGGTAGTGGAGGCTGCGTAACTTGCATGCTGTCTTTCGAAACGATCAACGTGATCCGGCGCGCAATACTACGAACGACACTGTGGCTGAGCATTGCAGACGCACTCACGCTGCTCGCATTTGCAGCCGTCTCGATCGTTATCGCGCGTCGGCTTGGTGCAGAGCAGCTCGGCGCATACTCGCTTGCAACAACCCTCGGTGGAATCGTTCAGATCGTTGCCGATGCTGGATACAGCATTTGGCTTCCGCGTGCAGTCGCGCAGAACCCTTCGCAGTTGAGCATTGTACTGGCAAGCGCAATTGCGACGAAGGTGCTGTTGTGGTTTGCAGCATTTCCGGTAGCGCTGGTCATCGCCGTAACACAGGGCGATACGGCTGCGGTGTTGACCTGGCTGGTTGCTATGGATGTGCTGGCAAGCTGCATTAGCTTCTCCGTTCTGGCTGCACTGCGCGGCATCGAGTGGTACATCGGGCCCAGTCTGCTGAGCAGCACCTACAGCATAGTTGCAGCTGCGGGAATGGTTATTGCGATCGTTACTGGTGCACCGCTGTGGTGCGCTGTCGGTGTGATGGTGGCTGCTGGATTTGCGCGATCAGTTCACTTAGTAGCGCTGCTCCACCGCAGAACTCGTCAGCACCTGACGATTGCACATCTGTGGACGCATGCTCATCCAGTGACGATTGTCCATCAGCTTCGCGCGCAATGGCAACTGTGGACGGTCAATGTCTTCAGCACTATCCTCCACCGCGGGCCGCTGGTTGTGCTCGGCATGCGAGGTCTGCCCAGCGAGCTTGGCTACTATGCTGCAGCATTCCGCATCTACAGTGCGTTGCGGATCATTCCTGGATCGCTGTTCAATGCAGTGTTGCCCCAGCTTTCGTCACGGCAGCACGATGCTCGTCTGCGAACTGGGATTCTTTCGGTTGGATTCGCCGTTAGCTTGATCGTTGCCGGCATGCTGTGGCTCAGTAGCACGCCACTGATTCGAGCCACATTCGGATTCGAACAAGCGATTCGTCCGCTGAAACTGATGGCAATCGCATTTGCTGGACTGTCGCTGAAAACAACAGTCGAAGCGGTCCTGATTGGCAGACGTCACGATCGCCTCGTTGCAGTAAGCGTGATGGTGGTTGCAGCGTGCACCATAGCAGTATCTTGGATCGTTCCGCCTTTGGCATCTTCCTTTGCGATTGTTTGTGTCGGTAGCGAATGGTGTCTATTCGTTCTCTTGTTTGGTTGGCTTCTACGCAAGCGATCACTTGCGTTGTAGGCGCATGCTTCCTTGGTGGATGTGCTGTCGTGTTACCACCATCGGGTGGTCCTGAGGATCGCACACCGCCGCAAGTCGAAGAATGCAGCCTTCCACCGAATGCAACACGGGTTGAGCGCCAGCTCACCATTGAGGTCAGTTTCTCCGAGTACGTCGAGCGCTCGGATGTTGAGCAAAGTATCCTGGTGACGCCAAGTGCACCGCACACACTCGATTGGAGCGGACGCACTCTCACGATACGGTTGGACAGTCTTCAACTCTCGACAACCTATCGGTTGAGCATCAGCGCGGGCTACCGTGATCTTCGCGGCAATCGAGCATCGAACCCTTTTTTGCTGCTATTTACCACGGGCGAGCGACTCGATAGCTGCACACTTGGCGGCTCCCTCACCGCACCACAAGGAAGCAGACTCTTTGCGCTGCTGATACCAACTGATACGACCTCACCCGTCCGCTACCTTGTGCCGGTTGCTGCCGATGGACGCTTTACTGCCGCAGGGCTGCCGTGCATACAATTCACGGTCGCTGCATTTGCCGATGCCAACAGCAACCACACCCCCGATGCTGGGGAAGACTGTGCTGTCGCTCATCATGCAGTTCAAGCACGCCTTGATCCCTTGGAAGAGGTCCGGCTTTGGCTCCGCAAACCACCAACAGCCACACCGCTCGAAATCATCAGTGCCAGAGCAGTATCGAACCGTCGCATACGTGTGCTGCTATCACGTGCACCCACCAGCGCCAGCCCATCGCAGTGGCAGCTCGTGGATCGCTCCGAGACGCGCACTGTTGCACTGCGCGCAGCATTCGGTGCGGAACAATTGGAACTCATTACAGCCGATTTGCTGCAACCTGGGCATCAATACGTGCTTTTACCCATCGCACCGATCCGCGACTCTCTGGGCAACACGCTCCCCGATACAGCAGCCATTGCAATCGAAGGAGTCAGCACCAACGATAGCGTTGCTCTCCACATTGCCGACGTTTTTCCGCCACACGACACAACCCGCAATGAGTCGCTCCGCCCGCTATTCCGCATCCGGTGGAGTGATGCCATCGCAGCAGCACCAGTCGTCCAATTGATTGAGCCAAGCAGCAGTAGCACTCTTCGGCTCGATGTTGTGCGGCTCGACGATGCAACGATTCTGGCTCAGCCGCTGGACTCACTTCGTCCCACGACGCTCTACCAGTGGCGTCTCCGGCTCGATAGTATTCGATCCTGGAGTGGCGCTCCCAGTACTGACACAGGCATGCTCGTGCGCACCATTATCACGCTCGACACGCGCAACGGCGGAAGTATCAGTGGTGTGGTCGAGGATTCATGTTGCCAATGCCGAAATCGTCATGTCCTCGTACGCTCACCGCGTGGCGATGTGCTGGGCACGGTCGCAGCAGATTCCAGCGGGCGTTTTTTCATTTCGTACCTGCCCGAAGGGAACTACGAACTGGATGCATTCTGTGACGACAATGGTAACAGACGCTACGATGCAGGCAGCATTGATCCCCTGCGTCCCGGGGAGCGCTTGGCTGAGGAGCCAGTGCCGGTTGCCGTCAAAGCACGTTGGCAGAACACAGGTATCATTCTTCGGCTGCAGCAGTGATTTTCGTTGATCGAACAATTCCATTGCTTGCACAACTGCTTTCCTCCGCGGGGCCGGTCGAGCTATTCGATCATCACCAGGTGGATGCAACGATGTTAGCACGAGCTGGGTGCACGGCGCTCTTTTTCCGTTCGACCCTGCGCGTCACACCTGCCTTGCTCGAGGGAACAGCAGTTACCTTTCTTGGCTCGGTTACCAGCGGCAGCGATCACATAGCGCCAGAGATTCTCGCCAATCCTCAGTGGACGGTTGCGCTTGCCAGTGGTGCCAATGCAAACGCTGTTGCAGAGTATGTTCTGACAAGCGTGCTGCTGTGGTGTTCGCACAACCACGTTGACCCGGCAGACCTGACAGTAGGCATCATCGGTTTTGGGAACATTGGTCGAAGGGTTGCATGGTACATGCAAGCGCTTGGCTTGCGGGTAGTGGTCAATGATCCGCCGTTGGTTGAATCTGGTTTTGCGTTTCCTCCCCAGGTGCACGTCGAACCCCTCGATGAGCTGCTCGGCACATGCACTGTTATCACCAACCACGTTCCACTGACAACAACGGGACAGTATCCGACACGGGGTCTTCTTGGCACACAACAGCTCCGCCGCTGTCCAGCTCGATTGATCGTGCATACCTCGCGTGGCGGCATTATTGTCGAACGAGCCTTGCACGATGCTGTGCGCCGTGGTATTGCCGTCGCTGTTGATGTTTGGGAACGTGAGCCGAACATCTCACCGATGCTAGCGACACGTGCACTGCTGGCAACACCCCACATCGCCGGACATTCTGCCAATGCCAAGACATCGGCAGCAATCAGTATTGCTCGACAGTACGCTCTGTGGCGACAAATCAGACTTGAACTCCCCTCGGTTGCTCTTCCACGACGCGAACTGTTCCGAGCCGATCTTACCCCGTCGCTTGTACTCAAGCGCTTATTGGAGGCACGCTGCTTCGACCGGGACACCGACTTTCTGCGGCGCATGGCACACCGCCCACCGAAGCAGCGTTGTGCCGCTATTGAGCATTTTCGCGCGACCTATCCACCGCGATACGAAGTATTCCGCACACCATACGACCAGGAATAATGGCGCGATTCGACGTTGAACTGACCGCTCTCGACGGCATTGTTGTCCTCCGTCCAACCGTCTTCCGCGACGCACGTGGTTATTTCCTCGAAAGCTACAACAAGCGTGAATTCGAGCGGATCGGTTTGCCTACCGAATTTGTCCAAGACAACCTGTCGCAGTCACAGCGTGGGGTTATTCGCGGGTTGCATTTCCAATGGGACCCACCCCTTGGAAAGTTGATCCGGGTCATCGTGGGACGGATTCAACTCGTCGAGCTCGATATTCGTCCGGGCTCACCATACTTGGGTAACCACCTGACGCTCGAGCTTTCCGATGACAACCATCGCACCGTGTGGATTCCTCCTGGCTTTGCCAACGGATTTTTAGTGCTCAGCCAGACAGCAATCGTGCAGTACAAGTGCAGTGCGTTCTACAATCCACAAGCGGAAGGCTCGATTCGCTGGAACGATCCAGCGCTTGGGATCCCCTGGCAACTGGATGGGGAGCCGATCGTCAGCGATAAAGACGCCAACGGTATGACGCTATCGGAGTGGTTAGCGCATCCGGCAGCAAACCATTTTGCGTACCACCATCACCAAACCTGACATGCCCACGCCCTACACACGCTCCCGCCGCCGACCATCGCGACGCAATCGGCGACAACTTCTCTGGAGCATCCTTGCCCTGCTGATCGGGTATGCAATCGTTTGGTTCAACAATCACCATCAGGCAACACCTGCCGGGCAATCCGTTCGCGACAGCATTGCCTCAGCGGACACGACACAATTCCTTGCTGAACGCTCCGTGGGCGATCCGACTATACACGTTGCTCTGGGAGTCCCTACCGACGCAACACCCGATGATGACGTTCTCCTTAGGCGTACACAGTATGTGCTTTCCTACAACCCCACGACGCGGTGTGCTAACTGGGTCGCATGGAATCAGAGTGCTTGGTGGTACGGATCAGCGCCGCGGTATCGCGGCCAATTTCTGCCCGATCCACTGCTACCACCAGAGTTTCAACCAGTACTGCATCGCGACTACGTCGGGAGTGGTTTCGATCGCGGACACCTTGTTCGATCCGAAGAGCGAACACGGAGCGCAAGCGACAACCGTACGACGTTCTACACCACAAACATCCTCCCACAGTACCATGCTCTCAATGCTGGGCCCTGGCTTCGGTTGGAGGAATACGTCGAACATCTCTGCAAGCAGAACAGCCGCGAATTGTTCATCATCGCTGGACCGATTTACCACGACACATCCCGCACTACAATCGGGCGCGGCGTTCGCGTGCCGGCTGAATGCTTCAAGATCATTGTCGTACTCCCTAAGGGACGAGCGAAGGAATCAGTGACAAGCAACACGCCAGTGATTGCAGTGCGTATGCCCAATCGCCCCGACATTACTGGCTCGTGGGAGCAGTTTGCAACTACCGTCTCTGACATTGAACGTGCAACAGGCTACCGCTTCTTTACTGCACTCCCAGACTACGTAGCACGTGCCCTCAAGGAACAACGATTGCAGACTGGCGTGCTTTCCTTCTGAAACACAACGAGCGCCAGCAGAGATGACGCTGGCGCTCGAGCCGACAGAGTCGGGGTGGTGTGATTCGAACACACGACCCCCTGCTCCCAAAGCAGGTGCGCTAACCAGGCTGCGCTACACCCCGAAGTGGCTGCAAAAATAACACCAACTCGAACCGATGGTGAAACAAAAGTCGGTGCCGCTGCATTATTGTGGACGACGACAGTCACGGAATGGAGAAGGACCATGGCATTTGTTTCGTACAACAGCACGTACTGCGTCGCTCTTCGCCGTACGCTTCGCGTGCCGATTGAGCGCGTGTGCCGAGCCATCGAAACCGAGGCTGAGCGCGCACTCTGGCTTGATCCACCACTCCGATTTGAGTGGACCCAAGGCGGCCGCATTTACACCAACGACGGCATGCCGATTGCAGAATTCATTGAATACGTTCCGCGTCAGCGATGGGTGCTGCGGTGGATTAGTCCGCTCAACAGCACCGGCAGCAAAGTGGTGGTCGAAATCGTCCGTGCTGGACGGTCGAGCACTCGCATCGTGCTCCGCCATTGGCACATCAAGACGAAAAAGGACTACCACGAGCTTACTGCCGGCTGGCTCTGGTTCCTCGACAGCCTCGAGCGATACTTCACCTCCGACAAATACCTCGAATACGACTACCCCGACGTCTACGGCAAGGCGTGATCAGCTCGTTCGCCGGCCCAACTCTTGATCGAGCAAGTACAAACTCGAACCCGTCTCGCCTACCATTGCGATCTTGTCGAGAATCGTCCGAACAGTCTCCTCTTCTTCCACTTGCTCCTCGATGAACCACTGCAGGAGCGGAAGGAGTGGATAGTCATGTTCGCGCTGTGCCTGCTCATAGAGAGCATGAATGCGAGCGGTGATCGAGCGTTCATGGTCGAGAACCGCACGGAACAAATCGCCGATGGTATTCCAGGAGACCCGCTTTATATGAACGTCGCGAAGCGATACCGATTGCCCTCGGGCGTGAGCGTGCTCGATGAACTTCATGGCATGACCGCGCTCCTCGTCGTACTGGACCATGAGCCAGTGCGCAACACCAGGCAACCCGCGATCCTTGCACTCCAACGCTAACGCAAAGTACAAGTATGCTGATTCTAACTCGGCTTGAATCTGCTCTTGAATGGCAGCGAGTATCTCTTTGGTCATTGCAGTTCCTCACATGGAAGAGTGAAACAAACTCTGGCACTGGTGACGGATAACCGCAGCTCTTCGTTTTGGGGTTCCGCTGCACTCGTGGCGGCAAAGACACTGCTCACGGCAAGCCACCACTACTATTGCAGTTCATCCTCGAGTTGTTCGCGTTGCCAGCGTTCAGGTAGTCCATCAAGCTGCCGCTGGAAGAGTGAGCGATATTGCGCTTGCCGTGCAAAGAAAGCAATGACGTCCCTGGCAACACCTGCCAGCCGCTGATTGAAATGAAAGCGAGCCTCGATTAGATACCCTGCGAGAGTGCTGTCACACCAGTTGAGTGCCCGCAGTGCATTCATCGCCTGGTCGCGCGTTGTGAATTCAAAGCTTGGCGAAGCATGATCGACAAGTCGCAAGAGTGCACTCCTATCGCCCCGCTCAGCACGGATGCGGTCGGCAACAATACTGACGCGGGCCTTTCCGTTACACGCACGCTCAGCACGGTCGGCATAGTCGAGCGCACGGTCAGGGTTGGCTGCCGCAAGACGCTCCAGCGCAAGCGCAACCACCGCATACGACGAATCTGCCAGCAATGCCTCAACGCGGGGACGCAGCCAGTCCGGAACAACACGAAGCGACGTAATCGCAGCACGGCGCACTTCGACGTCGCGATCGCTGATCGCTTCACCGAGCACAGCACGAGCAACATCAAATCGCTGCAACGCTTGGCTCCGTGCAATGGTTCGGACCACCAAAGCACGGGGAGCATGGAAACGCTCGGCACGAAACCGTTCAGCAAGAACATGCACCTTGAGGGAATCACCGATGGTGCTATCAGCTGCAAGCGCTTCGAGTGCATCGTAGCGATCAATCATGCGTGGAGCAAGGCGTGCTTGGGCGATCAATTCGTCAGCAGATTTGGGAAAGTCAATCCGCTTGAGGATGATCGAGCCAGGGTCGAAGAGCGCGAATGCAACGTCCTGCTTCTGTGGATTGGGTACCCGTACATGCTCGGTACGGTTAGCAATCCATGCCCGTACACGCTGACTTGATCCATCGCTGTAGTGCACTTCCAGAACAACCGGCATGCGGAACAGGGGCTGCAGGGCATCGTTCACCTGCGTTTGTTCAACGGTGAACTCCACCGACTGCTGACCAGTTTGCGGGTTACTTACCGGCTGGTAGCGAATACGGTAGGACGGTTCCCCGCCGCGGTAGAGCCACTGATCGAAAAACCATTGCAGATTCATGCCCAACGCATCGGCGAATGCCTGTTCAAAATCCCGTGTCTCGACAGTCCCATAGGCATGGTGGCGAAGGTAATGCTGAATCGCACGATGGAACTGCTCTTCTCCAACCACATCCATGAGCATATCAAGCACTGCCGATCCTTTCGAGTAAATCCGCGCAGTTCCAGCATTGCGATGGAGGATGGGGAGCGCATTATTGTTACCAGCCCCCAAGGCAGCATTCTGTTCCCCACGGCGCATCCATTGGTAGATGTCCTCACCAAAAAATTGTCGGAAGAACAACTTGGGATAGAACGTCGCAAAGCTTTCATGCAGCCAAATGCTCCGCTCATCCCGCTGCGTGATGAAATCGCCAAACCATTGATGGGTCAGTTCGTGCATGTTGACGCCTATGTAGGGTCGGTCGAGCATCGAACGGATGTCGCCGTGGAAGAAATCTCCGAAGACGGTCGCGGTTGTGTTCTCCATGGCACCAGCAATGTAGTCTTGAACGGGCACCTGTGCATAGCTATCCCAAGGGTATGGCACTCCCAAAAGCTTTTCGAGAAAATCTACCATCTCTGCAGAGTAGCGATAGGTTGGTTCGGCCCACTCAGGGTGATCGGCGTAGTAGTGCAGCCGAAGCGGAATTCCACGTCCGGTGCGGCGTTCGAGTACCCCATACTTGCCGATGGCAAGCATGATAAGGTAGGTCGCATGCGGCTTGGTCATTTCGTAGTGCCAAGTAATCGTACCATCAGAGTTGCGGCGCTTGCTGCGGAGCACACCATTCGAGAGAACTGTGTAGGCAGAGTCGAATGTGATGATGGTTTCCGTCATTGCTTTGTCGTTGGGGTAATCGTAGATCGGGACCCAGTGACGGGTATCAAACGGTTGACCTTGAGTCCAGATTTGCTTTCGCTTTCGGTTCGTTGGGTCATCCCAACCCGGGAAGTACAAGCCGCGGCGAGGAATGCACTCGTAGTCCAGCGTGACGGAATCGCGATTCGGATACTCCCACCGGCCGTAGACAACCACGGTCGAGTCGGTTGTTTGTACTCGAAGCGGTTGCGTACCTCGACGGGCACTGGTGACGCTCATGCGGACTCCATCGAGCACAATCGAATCGACCACCGTGCGGAGGGGTAGAAAGAAATAGGTGACGCGCCCCATTACACGCTTGTGAGCAGGATCGAAACGCACGGCAATGCGAATGCGCTCAAAGTCCACGACGCGCTCGCGCTCTGTCGAGGGCAATTCGTAACGACTGATAATTCGCTCAGGATCGGAGGTTTGGCTTCGGAGAGCCAGCGCCATCAGAGCAAGAGCAACAAGGACAACAAACTGTTTCACTGTAGTTTTGCAGCGTAAATGTTGAACATCATTGGCGGTCATTCCTATGTCTGTTTCGATTGGCAATCGCGCACCAGATTTTACGCTCTACGATGCAGACCGCACCAAGCGCTCGCTGAGCGAGTTTCTCGGCACGCCGGTTGTGCTTGCCTTCTTCCCGGGAGCCTTCACCGGTGTATGCGATACCGAAATGTGCACGCTCCGCGATTCGATGCACCGCTTTGCCGAGGCGAAAGCGCAGGTCATCGGCATCAGTGTTGATTCGCCATTTGTTCTCAAAGAATTTGCGACCAAGTATTCACTGCCGTTTGTGTTACTGTCGGATTTCGATCGCCACGTCACGCAGCAGTACGGCATTCTCTTCGAAAATCTTGGCGGAGTCGAAGGCTATCACACCAGCAACCGCGCCGTGTTCATTCTCGACCGCGATGGCATGATTCGGTACAGTTGGATCGCTTCACCGAACCCCGGTGTCGAACCGCCGTACGACGAGGTGATTGCCCAAGCAAATGCCATCGCCTGACTACGGGCAAAACAGCAAGTAGAGTCGCCCTTGGACGATGCCAAGCGCCTCGTACCGATTGCGACGGCGGTTGTACACTGCCGGCAATACTGCATCGCACATACGGCTGTAGGTGAAGGCGGCTTTGTCAATCCGTCGCACGAAAAGATTGGTCGGCGTGCTGTAGGCAAAGGTCTGTGAGTGGGGACGGCGTGCCACAACCAGCGCTGTGCTCAAATCTTGTCCGAGTGGATACCGCCGCCCATCGAGCATGAGGAAGCAATCCACGTCGCATCCAATCGCGTAGAGCTCGCTGCCATCGGGTGTAAAGGTAAGCTCACCGAGTGGGTAGCGACCGACGCCGTACTCGGTCCCCGTATGCAGCAGGAAGTAGGTGTTCTGTCGCACCGCCACTGCACCGTACTGGGGCAAGTATGGGTGACACACGACCGACCAGATGCTATCGTACTGCTGGCTTGGGAGCGGACGCGCAAAGTCATCGCTGATGAGCAGGATTTGTTGCCAGGGTTGTTGGTGGACATGCACAACAGCAGCGGTGCCGAAGCGGTTGACTACCACATGCCCCACATCAGTAAATGGACCGGCAAGCTCTTCGGTGCCCCGGAAGAGCCGCCACTGCGCGCCTGCTCGGTACGCATAGAGCAGTTGCCCGTTCTGCCAGAACCCACCGAGGCGAATCGCGTCGCCAGTGACGATTTCGCGTCCGTCGAGCATCAACCGTTGTTGAGCTTGCACCTGTTCAACCCACGCAAGGTGACTACCATCGGGAGAGAGGGCAACATCCCCCACTCGCCGAAACACAGTGTACTGCGCGTTGCCATGAGCGATGACCTCGACGCTGCCATCATAGCAGGAGGCAACCAGTACTGGAGCATTGGGAGCAAAAGCAAGGATACCCGGCGACACGCACTGTGCGGGAAGAGCTGTCGTATCAACCAGAAGTTGCCACATGCCCGCACGCTGTGCCCACGTCGCCCAATGATTGCCGTCACGGGAAAGGACTGGCGGCAGTATTCGGTCGTAAGCTGCCGTCCGATACCCCCCGACAATAAGGCGCTGCTGTCCAGCATATGGTGCGACAAGGGCCCACCAAAGGCCCGTGGTATCGAGCCCAGCTTCAATGAGCTGCTCGCTACCATCGAGAAGAAGCTCATCACTGCACTGCGCCGGCGCGACTGCTGGTAACACCAAAAGCACGAAAAGCACGCACGCAATCATCGTCGCACCACTCCAAGCTCGGTGACCACAGCATCAAGCGGCACATCGTGTGGTTCAACGGGAAAATCCTCGACGTACTGCAACGCATACGCCAACCCGAAGCGTCGGAAGGGTACTCGTGCTAAAAAGCGATCGTAGTATCCCTTGCCGTAGCCGATCCGGTACAGCCGCCCACCGAACGCCACCAAGGGCACAAGGACGAGCGGGCCGAGTTCGGCAAGTTCTCTGTCGCCAAGGAATGCGCACTCGGCTGGTTGTGGAATTCCGTACTGGCCCACTTCCAGGCGCATACCTTCGGCATAGAGAGCGTGCTGTAGCTCGCGCTCACCCGGAAGCACGACGGGGACGACAACACGCTTCCCCTCCTTCCATGCCCGTTCGATGATGGGCTGGGTGTCCACTTCACCGCGAATTGGCAAATACACGTGGATGGCAGGAGCAACAAGGTATTCCGGCTGCGCCCAAAGATGCTCGGCAATTGCAATAGCTGCCTGCTGCTGCTGCTGCAAAGACAACGCCGCACGTTCGGCAAGTTTGAGTGCGCGGATCTCTGCTTTGGTCATCGTCGGACACCTCCAGCAGTCAGCGCAGGCAGCATCGCGGCTGTAACAATCATGCTGGCACCGAGCATCTCCATCGGTCGCAATCGCTCATCCTGTGCGACGATGCCGAGAATCGTTGCAAAGACCGGTTCGAGCGCAAAGATGAGAGCAACGCGTGCTGCAGAAATGCCCGGTTGCACCCGCGTTTGAATGTAGGTTGTCACCACCGTTGCCAACACGCTCGTATAGAACAGGGCAATCACCACATCACCATTCCACACAATCGCAAATTTGCCCAGGAAGTGTTCATCGGCAGAATGCAGACCGTACGCAAGCAGATGGAGAGCACCACCAAGCGTAGCGGTCACGCCACACTGAATCACGACGAGTGCACCGGTTCCGACACTGCCCAGCGTTTCGATCCCAGCATAACTCATGTAGCCCATGTAGTAAGACCACACTAATGCTCCACCGAGCGTTGCCCAGTCACCCGCATTGAGGCTTCCCGCTTCAGGCCGCGCCAGCAGAGCAATGCCCAGCATCCCGAGCACTGCTCCCCACCATTCACGCCGGGTTGGATGACGTCGCCAAATCCACCGTTGGAGAATCGGAACAAATACCACGAAGGTCCCCGTAAACAATGCACTCCGGGCAATGGTGGTCCGCTCTAATCCCCAGGTCTGCAGAAAAAAACCGATCGCGTACGTGATCCCAAGCACGGCGCCATGTTTCCAGAGGTGACGATCCGTGCGACGACGAATGGATGCATGCCAGACAACAACGGCAACCACACTAGCAAGCGCAAAACGTAGCGTCACAAAAGCGATCGGATCGCACCACGGTAACGCACGCTTGATGAGCAGGAATGTTCCTGCCCACAGCATGGTCACTCCCACCAGAGCAAGCTCAGCACGGAGAGAACGAGGCTCCACGCGCAAGCTCCTCGAAAAAGTAGATCACCGCATCGGTGCCACGATGGAAATTTGCCAGGTGAAAATGTTCATTCGGTGAGTGGGCACCATCGGTGTGGAGACCGAATCCCATCAACACCACGGGCACACCAAACTCTCGCACAAATGTAGTGACCACAGGGATTGAGCCTCCCTCCCGCTGATAGACAGGCGCCCGACCGAACGCTTGCTCCAATGCTCGCGCTGCTGCCATCATCGGCGGGGAAGTTCGATCAACGAGCACGGGCTCAGCACCGTGAAGCGTCTGCACCTGCACACGCACACCAGCGGGTGCACACTGCTCGAGGAAACGTGCAACCTGCTGGGCAATCTGATCGGGCTGTTGCTCCGGTACCAGTCGCATCGAAATTTTAGCATGTGCTGTCGCCGGTAGCACGGTCTTTGCTCCCGTCCCCGTAAAGCCACTCCACATGCCGTTGACGTCCAACGTTGGTCGTGCACCAATGCGCTCGAGAACGCTATAGCCTTCTTCACCACCGAGGGCGGGAACATCGAGTTCTTGGCGGTATGCCTCCTCGTCGAACGGCAATGCTGCCAAGAGCTGGCGCTCCTGCTCTGAGAGCGGAAGGACAGCATCGTAGAACCCTGGCACAGCAACACGTCCGTGCTCATCGTGTAGCGCAGCGATCATTGCTGCCAATGCGTTTGCTGGATTGACGACTGCCCCACCATAGGAGCCACTGTGCAAGTCCCGACGGGGTCCGCGAACGTGCACTTCCACGTACGCCAGCCCACGCAACCCATACACCAACGACGGAATATCCGGTGCAAACATCGCGGTATCGCATACCAACACCGCATCGCATGCCAATCGCTGCTGATACGTTCGGATAAACGTGCCCAGATGCGTTGAGCCAATTTCTTCTTCCCCCTCGATGAGGAGCTTGACATTGCACGGCAGATGCCCGACTGACCGAAGCCACGATTCGATGGCACTGATCACCAGCCAGACCTGCCCTTTATCATCGGTCGCACCACGAGCATAGATTTTGCCGTCGCGGAGGGTTGGTTCAAATGGTGGTGTCTGCCACTGGTCGAGTGGGTCAACTGGCTGAACGTCGTAATGACCGTAAAAGAGCAAGGTTGGCCCGTTGGCTCCGAGCCACTCGGCATAGACGATCGGGTGTCCATCGGTGGGAACACACTCGACCGTTTGCATCCCAATCGAACGAAGGTGTGATGCAAGCCAATCGGCTGCATTGGCAACATCGGTTTTGTGCTCGGGGAGCGTGCTAATGCTCGGATAGCGGAGAAATTCGAAGAGCTGATCAAGATAGCGCTGCCGCGAGGATGCGGCATAGTCGAGTGGATTCACGCCTGCACAGACAAGAACAATTCAACACGTGGCAAAAATACCGGTGATGATACTGCCAATACCGTATCAGTGCAAGTGTGCTGGTTCGGCTGGTTGTCCGCCCACGCCAAGATTGAGGTACATCGGCACCCCCATTTGAGCCAGGAAATAGCGCACGTCGTCCGCTTTGAGGATGTTGCCCGTTGCCGAGTATGCTTCGATGAGCGTTGCACACATCAGCTCCATAAAGTGCTGGCGTCCACGCTCTTCGGGCAGTTGCAGCCAGGCGCGTTGCTCATAGGGACGTTCCAACAGCGCAATTGCTCGCGCTGGTTGATTGCGATCGAGCGCACGAGCAGCTTCGACAATCATGCGGTGCAGGCGCTGCTGATAGGTTTCCACACGGAAGGTTGGTTTGCGGGGCAGTGCACCACGCGCTTGCAGCTTACGGTCGAGCTTCTTGCCAAGGGATACAACCTTCGCGGGCGAGGAAAGATCGAACTGCTGGGGACGGTGGCGCCGCGGACAGAGCGTGATGCTGATATCCCGCTCATTGCGAGGGAAACCTTTCGATCGCAACGCGGCCAGGATCATTTGTGCTACATCGTAACGGAGATTGGTTTCGGCAATTGCCAATGCTCCGCGGAGCGCGACTGCATCGAGGGCGCCTTCGGATCGAGGAAAGTGTTTGAGAATCATTTGCCGAATGAACTGTGCTTGGTTATAGCAGCGCTGATGGTCGCCGATCCCAAATGCCTTGCGCGTGCGCAGAACGTGGAGCGTCGTTGCCGCCGAACCGCGGAAGCCAAGCAGTTCGAAGATGCCCATCGCTTGGGAAAACCCAACCTCGATGTAGTAGTCAATCCTGCCGACGCCCGTCATTTCGGCAAGTTTGCGCAGATAGGCTTCCCGGCCTTTCCGAGCGCGGTAGTTGGCAATAATGTTGAGCGATGCAGACGAAAAGCCAGCATCAGCATGCGTGCCGCGGGGAACGCTCAAAATCTCGATCTTCCCTTGGTCGAGCCAGACGCGGAGGACGTGGTTTGCATCAGCATGCGCTTGTTTGACACCGAGCCGCGAATCAATACCGCTGATCGCAATCGTCACCGAGCGCCCCCAGTACCGCTGGGCATCAGTTTGATCGGATCCGGTATCGGCAGCAGGTGCTTTGCTTGCTCCCCGCGGCTTGTGGGTTGGCACCGCACCCAGCGACACACAAAGCAGTGCGACTGCACCAAGAACACCAAGCAAGGATCTCCATGCTACAATTCTTGCTGTTTTGCCTGATTCCACCACGTATCGAGTTGCTCTAAGGTGAATGCATCCAGTGGCTTTCCGTGCTGGCGTGCTTGCTGCTCGATATAACGAAAGCGTCGCTGAAACTTATCGTTGGCCTGCTGCAGGGTGGTTTCTGCCACCAGACCAGCATGCCGCGCCGCATTGACGAGTGCGAAAAGGAGATCGCCGAATTCCTCCGTCACTGCATGGTGGTCCCGACCCGCAGCGCTCCGAAGCTCGGCAAGTTCCTCGCCGACTTTGTCCCAGACCTCTTGGCTTGTCTTCCAATCGAAGCCAACGTGTGCAACCTTTTCCTGCATCCGTTGCGCACGCAGCAATGCCGGTAAATGCCGTGGCACGCCAGCAAGAATCGAATCGCGCCCCTCTTGCATTTTGATCTGTTCCCAATTCTGCATCACCTGATCGGCATCGGTGGCGGCAACATCGCCAAACACATGCGGATGGCGCCGGACCAACTTGCTGGCAACGTGCTCAATCACATCAGCCAGTTTGAAGGCACCACGCTCTTCAGCAATGACTGAGTGCATGATCACATGCAGCAACACATCGCCGAGCTCTTTTTTGAATTCGGCATCGTCGCCGCGCTCGATGGCATCGAGCGTTTCGTACGATTCCTCAATGAGCAGATGGGAAATGCTCTCGTGGGTCTGCTCGCGATCCCACGGACATTCACGGCGCAACAGGCGCACAATTTCGACCAGCGCCAGGAATTGATCACTGAGCGCCGATGGATCAGCCGGCGTTGGGACATGATGCGGCATGGCAGTCGTTTCAGCAACGATGGTGAAGCAAAACCAGCGCCCGGTGCCACGATGCAAAGCTCGCACCGTTACACCCCACAGCGCAATACGCAATTGTACGGATATGCTGTGCGTAGATTGCAATTGTGATGGTCTACAAACAAATGGTTGTTGCATCCATGTCCCTCGAACTTCTCCGAACACTCTGCGCGCTCCCCGCACCACCGGGGCAAGAAGAAACCTTCCGCCAATTCATGATTGAGCATCTTTCCCCCTATGCCGACGAGGTACGCACCGATGCTCTTGGGAACGTATTCTTTTTCCGCAAGGGGAAAAGTAGCTCGCCGCGAACGATCATGTTGGTAGCACACATGGATGAGATCTCCTTCCTGGTCCGCCATATTTCGAAGGAAGGTTTCCTCTACGTGCAACCGTTAGGTGGCTTCGATCCACGCGTGCTCGATGCACAGCGCGTTTGGGTTCATGGCCGCCAACGTCTCCTCGGTGTTTTTGGTACCAAACCAACCCACTTTACCAGCCCCGAAGAACGCACAAAAGCAGTTCCACTGGAAGACATGTTCATTGATGTTGGGCTTCCGGCCGAGTCGGTTACCGAAATTGTCGGTATCGGAGATGCTGTCACGCTGGAGCGAGAGTTGGTAGAGATGGGACACTGCTACACCGGCAAAACACTCGACGACCGCATCGGTATCTACGTCATGATTGAAGCCTTCAAGCGCTTCGCAGAAAGTCAGGACACCATCGTCGCTGCAGCAACTGTCCAGGAAGAAGTTGGTGTCCGCGGTGCACACGCTGCAGCCTTTGGGATCGAGCCTGATATCGGGATTGCCATTGACATCACCATTGCTGCCGATATTCCCGGTATCGAAGAGCGAAACTGGTGCGTTCGGCTTGGCGGAGGTACTGCGATCAAGATCATGGATGCGCGCTCGATTTCCGATCGTCGGCTGGTGCAGTTTTTCCGAACACTTGCCAGCGAAAGCGCTATCACCCACCAGATGGAGATTCTCCCGCGCGGTGGTACCGATGCTGCCGGAATGCAGCTTGCGCGAAATGGTATCCCTGTTTGCACAATCTCGATTCCCTGCCGGTATGCGCATTCGGTCGTGGAGTCCGTCCATCGCGACGACGTCGCTGCCAGCATCGAGTTAGTGCGAATCTTCTGCGAACAGTCGCACCGCTTTACGACGACGTAGGTCCCCAGGGCGGCATGCGTCGTTGCGCGTAGTCGTCGTACACCGCTGCAGCAGCAGCTGCGAGGAGTTCGGGATCGTCGAAGGTGGGTTGGTCGTGATTCCAGTAGTCCCGCACGTAGTGTGTCGAGTAGTTCCCGCTGCGGAAGGACTCGGAGCCAAGCACTGCATGGCAGAATGGGATCGTCGTTCGTACACCTGCAATGACGTACCGATCAAGCGCTGCTTGCGTCCGCTCGATGCACTCATCCCGTGATGGTGCCCAAACGATCAGCTTCGCAATCATGGGGTCGTAGTACACCGAGACGATCGAGCCTTCCTCGACGCCGCAGTCGTTGCGGATGCCTTCTCCTTCGGGAAGCACAAGGCGGCGAATGGTCCCCGTGTCCGGCAGGAAATCGTTGAAAACATCCTCGGCAGCAATCCGGCATTCGATGGCGTGCCCGTTGGGAACAATGATCTGGTCCTGGTCAAGCAGGAGCTTTTCGCCGGCGGCGATGCGAAGTTGCTGCTCGACAAAGTCCACGCCAGTGATCATTTCTGTCACGGGATGTTCGACCTGGAGTCGGGTGTTGACCTCCATGAAGTAGAACGATCCATCGGCATCGAGGAGAAATTCGACGGTTCCAGCGTTGGTGTACCCTGCTGCAGCGATCAGGCGTGCTGCTGCTTGGCCGATGATTCGTCGCTGTTCGGGGCCGACAGCAGCCGAGGGCGATTCCTCGATGACCTTCTGATGACGGCGCTGAATCGAGCACTCGCGTTCAGGAAAGTAGAGCACCGTTCCGTATGCATCGGCGAGCACCTGAATCTCGATATGCCGTGGCATCGTAATGAAGCGCTCGATGAAAACCCGGCCATCCCCGAAAGCACTGAGCGCCTCCCGCTGAGCAGATGCAAAGAATTCCTCGAGTTGCTCCGACCGTTCGACCAAGCGCATTCCCTTCCCGCCACCACCAGCAGCAGCTTTGATCAACAGCGGATAGCCGATTGCATCGGCAACAGCACGTGCCTGGTCGAGCGACTCAACTGCGCCATCAGAGCCTGGAGCAACCGGCACTCCCAACTCTATGGCCAATTGGCGTGCTGCAGTTTTGTCCCCCAGCATGCGGATCGCTTCGGCAGATGGTCCAATGAAGACGATGCCTTGCCGTGCGACTTCCTCGGCGAAGTGCTCGTTTTCGGATAGGAAGCCATATCCTGGGTGGATTGCATCTACACCAGCACGCCGAGCAACATCTAAGACTTTTTCGATGACAAGGTAGCTCTCCCGTGGTGTTGTGCCGCCAATTGGATAAGCCTCGTCGCACGCTCGAACATGGGGTGCATGGACATCCGCGTTCGAATAGATAGCAACCGTCTTGATGCCCAATTGCCGGCAGGTACGTGCAATGCGGATGGCGATTTCACCGCGGTTTGCAATGAGAATTTTCGAAAACATCTGCACACGTTGTCGTAGTTTGGCTGTGCGAAAATAGACCTATCGTCACCGATGAAACTGGAAGCCTCGATCGCCTTTCGCTACCTGCGGAATCAGCGCGCGGTTCAATTTAGCGGGCTGATCGCTGGTCTTGCGCTGATCGGCATTACGATCGGTGTTGCAGCGGTCGTGTGTGTTGCTTCGATCTTTTTGGGGTTCCGTCAACTGTTCGAGGAGCTCATGCTCCGCATTGATCCGCATGTTCGCATTGTCGGGCGCCAGGGGAAATATCTTCCTGCACTGGATTCGTTACGGCACACACTTCAACAGGCAACGACGGGTGTCGTCGCAGCGGTGCTCGACGGTCGTGCCTTGGCAATGCACCGGGGCGCAATGCACGTCCTCCAAGTCCGTGGTTACGATGATTCGTCGCTGGTGCGCCTTCGCTCGCTTGGCAGCGTTATCCTGGTTGGCACCATGACGCAGAGATCCGACGAAATCATTCTCGGTACAGGCGCTGCCGATCGGTTGGGCGTTCTACCGGGTGACACCATTGACCTTGTTTCTCCGGAGTTCATCCACTCGGCTGCGGTAGGGTTTGGGCTGCTCAACTGGCGCCCGGTGCGTGTGGTAGGCCTTGCTCTCACGGGCGATCGCACCTACGACAACTCCCTTGCACTGACAACGCTCAGCACAGCAGCTAGTCTGTTTGCGACCACCGAAAGCAACGCTACCGCGCTTGAGGTGTTCTGCCATGACCGCGAGCAGGGCACTGCACTTGTCGAGCATCTTCGCAAACGGTTAGACCAACGCTACCGCGTCCTGAGTTGGTATGATCTCCACCGTCCGATGTATGCCGTCATGGAGTGGGAGCGCATTGCATCGTTTCTGCTGCTTTCGCTCATCATTTTGCTGGCGGTCTTCAACATTGTGGCAATGCTCACGATGACGGTTGTTTCAAAGCAGCGTGACATTGCCATCCTGCGGACAATGGGAGCGCCCGCCGGCACGGTTAGTCGGATTTTTCGGCTTGAAGGAGCAATGGTGGGCGCAATCGGCACCACGCTCGGTGCTGCACTGGGAATTGTGCTCTGTCTTGGACAGCAGCACTTCCACTGGATTCTACTCGATACAGACGTGTACGTGATGCAAGAACTCCCCGTTGCACTCGATTGGGGTGCAGTGGCGGCAGTCGTTCTCATCAGCATGGGCACATCGCTCCTTGCGTCGGTACCACCAGCACGTCGCGCCATGCACACACCGATTGCGGAATCACTCCGGTTCGAATGATGGATACCAGCGCAGCAGGGAGACAGGGCGAAGCAATCGCGGAAGAGTACCTCCGTAGCCTTGGTTATCGAATCGTGGGACGGAATTTCCGACTGGGACGACACGGGGAAATTGACCTGGTCGCTTTCGACGGTACAACGCTGGTCTTTGTCGAGATCAAGTATCGGCGAAACCGCTCTTATGGTGCACCCGAAGATTCAATCACGGAGCGGAAACGCGCTCAGCTTCGCCGCGTTGCGGAAGGATTCCTCTTTGTGCATCCCCACGCCGCCAGCGAATACCGCTTCGATGTTATAGCCATCGAGGGTTCACCGGCAGAACCAACGATTCGCCATTGGAAGAATGCCTTCTGGTAACCTTATGCCCTGTGCATGGTGATGACAACTTCGATACCGGGATCATGGTGCACAAATTCCAGTACATCAACCAATGAGCGCATCAAGAACACCCCACGCCCTCCTTCACGGAGGAGATTTTCTCGCCGCCGGGGATCGGGAAGCGCTTGCGGATCGAAACCGCTCCCATAATCGCGCACATGAACCGTGATTGCATCGTTGTCTTCGTCCACCCAAATCTCAACATTTTTTTCGGGGTTGGACTTGTTGCCATGGACAATAGCATTGGTAACAGCCTCCATGGTTGCAACGATGAGGTTGAACCGTCGCTCTGGGCTCAGTTCTTCGACAGCAGGAATGCTGCGCAGAAACGACTCGATGCGCGGGATAATTGCTCGATCACTTGGTTCGATCAACTGGTACCGTTCCATGTAGCGGGAATAAGAGTGCTCCAATTGCGCCAGCATAAGACGTGTATATTTGTGTTGAGTGTTTTTGTGTTGTGCATTCATCGCACCATGAGCCGGTGAAGCAGGCGTCTATTCCGAAGCTGTACTATTCCATCCGCGAAGTCTGCGAGCTTTTCGACGAAGAGCAACACATCCTCCGCCACTGGGAGCGCGAGATCGCAGCATTGCGTCCGAACAAAAATCGGGCTGGCAACCGCGTCTATACCGAACGCGACCTGCGCATCCTCCGTGTGCTGAAGGTGCTCATTCGCGAGCAACACAAAACCATCGCAGAAGTGCGCGAACTTCTTGCAAACGGCATACCAGACCAGCTGGTGCCCATCGCCAACGACACAAGCATCGAGCAGCGGTATGCCGAGAAACGCCGCTCTGCTGCAATGGAGGCAAAGCTCCGTGGCAACGACGACACCGTTGTGCTTCCCCGTGCGGAAGCAGAACGCCTGCTGGGAACACTCAAGCGAATCGAAGAACTGCTGGGAAATACCGAATAATGCTCCATCGCACGTTGACAGCCCATGCGATTGCAGCGGCAATCCTGATTGTGTGTGCAGCAGCGCAACCGGCTGTGCGCACTATCCCCAATGCCCATAGTGGCGATGTTCTTGGAGTATTCATCAACGAAGCAAATACTGCTGTCGCCAGTTGTAGCATTGACGGAAGCATCAAGCTTTGGCACTTGCCCACGCTGGAGCCGCTCTGCACACTCAGTGGCCATAGCAGCAGCATCAACAACGTATCCTTCTCCGGTGACGATGCCTTCGTTGCCAGTGCAAGTAGTGATCGAACGCTTCGCATATGGAATGCGACCAGCTGCACACAAGCAACCGTACTCCGTGGCCATCAGGGCGATGTTCTTTGCGTGTACTTTAGCCAAAGCGACACTGGGCACTATGTCGCCACTGGGGGTACTGATCGAACTGTCAAAATTTGGGATTGGCGCAGCGGTGCAGAACTGAAGACACTCCGTGGACACACAGGAGCAGTTACGGGCGTTGCCTATAGCTACAACGATAGCCTCATCGCATCCTGCGGCGACGATATGCAGGTGTTGGTCTGGTCTCCAGCAAAGCCAGTACCAGTCATTGCATTGGTCGGTCCACCGCATACCGCGCCGTGCACGGCGGTTCTGTTTTCGTTCGATAGCCGCTATCTTGCATCGGCTGACCGCGATGGGTTCATCAAAGTGTGGAGCCTTCCGCAGGGACAACTGCTGCGCACCATTGATGCCCACGATGGCTATGCCAGCGATATCACCTTCGCAGCCGACAATACAACACTGATCAGTGCTGGGCATGATGGAGCCATTCGCATTTGGGATATCCTCACCGGCACAGAACTCGATAGCCTTCAGCTTGATGTCCCGATCTGGAGCATTGACGTAACCAGCGATGGCGGCACCGTTATCGCTGGCTGCAGTGATGGAACGCTCCGCGTCTGGCGTCGCACAGCCACCAATGATGACAAGAAATCTCCACCTCTTCGGAAAAAGCGTCGATGAAACAGGTTCTGTACGTTCTTGCATTAGCTATCGTGCCACTCTGCGCGCAGATTGAACCGACGGCGCTGCTGCGTGGAACCATCCGCGATAGTAGCCAGCCCGTCCGCGCTGAGCTGCAGTTCCGTGACGAATCCGGCAAAACGATTCGTGCCAAAAGTGCCAGCGATGGCTCCTATCAAGTGATCCTTCCCCCTGGCCATTCCTATGGTGTGACCATCACAACCGATAACTTGGATCGCTATACGTTCACCTACACCGTGCCGCCTGCAACCAAGTATATGGAATTGACGCAGGATTTTTCGATCGGTGCGACGTTCGCCAGTGCCTCCAAGCAGTCTGAGCAGCCGAAGCCAGCCCAAAAGAAGAAGGTGAAAAAATCGAAGCGACGCAAGTGAAACGTACGATTGGTATGATCTTCCTTGCCATCGTCCTTGGAGCCTCACCAGCCGATGCACAGGTTGGAGCGACCGTGCTGCTCCAAGGTGTTGTCCTCGATGCACAGACGCGGAAACCAATCACCGCTCAACTTACCATTCGTGATGCAAGTGGCGCAAAGGTCAATGAAACGCGCTCGAACGCTGCCGAAGCAGGGACGTACCAGTGCATCCTCAAGCCGAACACACGCTATACCGTGGAGCTGCAAGCCGACGGATACATGAAGCGTCGTGACACACTCACCCTCCCACCCGTCCGAGCATACACCGAACTATCGCGCGATTTTATCCTTCTGCCCAAAATCCAAGGGCAACGTTTCGTTGTCACCATTCCTCTTTTCGAAATCAACCGTGTAACGTTTCGGGTTGGCGCTGAGGAGGAGCTCGGCAGCTACGCCGAGTTGCTCAGCGATAATCCCGACGTTCACATCGCCATCGAGTGTTACCCCGATCGAAGTGATGAAGCATCCCAACTTTCGACCCTTGCTGCAGCACGAGCAGAAGCGATTCGCCAGTTCTTTATCCAGCGAGGAATTTCTGCATCTCGGCTCAGCACGACGCCAGTGGCAACAACCGATCCCTACAATCCACCACCGCGGAAGCTCCGTCCAAAAGGCCGATTCTACTTCGGTGGGACGTATTTTGTCATCACACGTGTTCAATAGCAGTCGCCACTGCATGCAGGGTATTCCCACGTTGTCACATTGTAGCTGATGCCTTCCCGACGTGATGTCCTCCGCATCCTGCTTCTGGGGTCTGGGACACTGTACTTGGCTCCTGGGTTGGGAAGTTGTACGCAAACAAAGCAGCAATCCGTCCATCGGGCAAGTAGGCATTCCCCAGGCGTTGGGCACCAGCGGTTCGAAATCGCCCACCGTTACATCCGCGACCACCAAACGAACACTCTCGATTGGCAAGCAACCCGCAGCTCTTCCATAGACGTCGCAATCGTTGGTGCAGGTCCGGCAGGGCTCACAGCCGCTGCTCTTCTGCGCACGGCAGGATACGACGTTGCACTCATCGAAAACGAACCTGTCGGTGGTGGCGCCGCCCGCGCAGGCACCTACAACGATGTCCGCTACCCACTGGCAGCAATTTACTTTGTCGAGCGTGAGGGCATCGTCGCCGATCTGTGTCGCCTGGCTGGGGTTACACCAATTCCGGTGCCCGAAGATTCACTCATCCTCGACGGTGCAAGTTTTGCCAATCTCTGGGACGACGCAACTATTACCTCGCTGCCGATCAAGCCGACAGAGAAAACTTCCCTCCGTTGTTTCCGGGACGACCTCCTCCGCCTGCGCCAGCAAGAGCAAGTCCCTGAGTATCCTCTCCCCGAAGAACTTCCTCCGCACTGGCGCAGGCTCGATGCGATGGATGCTGCTACATACATTGCTGGCTACCAATCGCCGCTGCTCCGCTCCTTGTTGGATATGTACACGCGCTCATCGATGGGCGGTATGCTCGAGCAAGTCAATGCTTATGCACTGCTCAACTTCTACGCAAGCGAGATCGGAACTCAGCGCTACACATTCGCCGGTGGATTGGCTGGACTGGCAGCACCACTTGCTGCAATGTTCGGCAGCGCTCTCCATACCGGACTTACCTGCATTCGGATCAGTGATGACCGCACCGGTGCAAATGTCTGGGCAATTGATCGGGATGGTGGCTTGCATCGTTTCCATGCACGCGCAGTGATCGTTGCTACGCAGAAATTCATGCTCCCGTGGATCATCCCCGAACTTCCCGCTGCACAACAAGCCGCAATGCGTTCGCTGCAGTACGCTCCATTCCTGACAGTACACCTGTGCGGGAAAGAGACCTTGCTTCCTCCTGGCTTCGACGTTTGGGTTCCTGGTGGAGACAAACTCTTTACGGACATCATCAACGCGAATGCAACCAGTGCACCCCCTTCGAACAATGGCGTGGTTGCAAGCATCTACGCACCCCGAACCTCGGCAGACCGAGCGATTCTGCAAAGCGAGGATGTCTTGGCAGCGTTTGCGCGAACCATCGCCGAACGCGCAACACACGTACTCCCTACCATCAATGCGGATGCGGTCGAGGAAGTGCACGTATTCGGCTGGGGCCATGCCCTCGTTGTTCCTACACCTGGATCCCATAGCGGCCTTGCTCAAGCAGCACGCCGCCCCTTTGGTCACATCCTCTTTGCCAACACCGACAACGATAGTTCCCCCGCCTTCGAGAATGCCGTAAGCCACGGCGCTCGTGCAGCAGAGTCGGCTATTGCGTTACTGAAGCAGTAGCAAAGCGGCGGAGAATTTCCTGCCGGACATGATTCATGTACCACTGCGGAGTGCTGGTCGCCCCCGTAATGCCCACCGTTTCCACGCCCTCGAACCACTGCGGACAAAGTTCGCTGCTGTCCTCGATGAAATAGGTCCGAGGATTTTCTTCATGAACAACTTGGAAGAGCACTTTGCCGTTCGACGACTCCCGACCAGCAACGAAGATGATAACCTCGTGCTCACGAGCAAAGCGGCGCAAGTCCTGCTCACGCCCAGCCACTTGCCCACAAATGGTGTCCTTGGCATGGAACTCGGATGCGATACCCTGCATTTCCTCGACAACCAATTCGGCAATGCGCGCTCTGAGTGCATCGCGGAGCCGTATGAATGTCGGCCTATCCATTGTCGTTTGGGAGAAAAGTGCAGTCTTCCGCCGGAGATCAACGCGTTCGAGCGCTTCCTCGACGCTGCTGACGACGACACACTCATCGTTGCACACACCCCGGACACCGAGCACTTCTGCATGGGTTGCTTTCCCGAAGACGACAATCTGATAGCCGAGGTCGTAGAACTTCCGCACACGTTCTTGAAGCTTGGTAACAACTGGGCAGGTTGCGTCAATGATTTCGATCCCGTTCTGGAATGCCTGGCGGTAGGTTTCCGGCGGCTCTCCATGCGCACGGATAAGAACTTTCGAACCTTTGGGCAATCGGGAAATATCATCACGCGAAATTGTTGCAAGCCCAAGGGATTCGAGCCGTTCAATTTCGCGTGGATTGTGAATGATATGTCCCAGAACGTACACTGTGCCCGGTGGGTTTGTGCGCAGCACCTCCTCGGCGATCTGCACTGTTCGCACAACGCCCCAACAAAAACCTGCGCGCGGATCAATTGTGACTTTCATTGTTCAAGACTCGATGAATTCAACACTGCCGTTCGCTGGCGGACGTAGTCGAGGATGCACTCGACTTGTTCTTCGACGGTCAAATTCGTTGTATCAATAACAAGTGCATCGCTTGCTTTTCGTAAGGGGTTATGTTCACGAGTGGAATCGAAACGGTCGCGTTGATCGAGCTGGCGTTTGATTTCCTCTGCCGTTATCGTTGGATTGGACTGGTGCAGTTCTGCTTGGCGGCGCCGGGCACGCGTGTCGAGATCAGCTGTCATGAACACCTTGATATCGGCATCAGGAAAGACAGCGGTGCCAATATCCCGACCATCCATCACAACTCCCCCGTGACGACCAAGCTGTTGCTGCACACGCACCATGACGCGACGCACTGATGGAAACGAACTGACCATACTCACATGAGCTGTAACGTCGGGCTCACGAATGCGCTCGCTAACATCGCGACCATTGAGGAAGGTTCGTTGCCCGCTCGGTGTATGCCGGAGTTCGATCGAAATCCGATCCAGTAGGTCAGCAAGCGCATCATCTGTCAACGGTATGCCTTGTTCCAATGCGGCTAGTGTCAGCGCGCGGTACATTGCACCAGTGTCGATGTAGGTGTACCCGAGTCGCTCAGCAAGCAGCCTTGCCGTGGTTGTTTTGCCTGAACCTGCTGGACCGTCAATTGCGATGATCAACTTACGACTCATCGAAGCCTGGGAAACAATTCGCTGCAAACTTAGGGCAACCTCGCCAAGATGACGAAAACATGCCGTCGGTTGGTGTGCTTGCAGCGTATCGAACGAAAACGGTCCCGTCGCAACAGCAGCCGACCAGATCTGGTGCGCGCGGGCACACGCAATATCGTTGGGAGTATCCCCGACGACAATCGGTGGCACAGGGAGCGGCGCGGGAAAGCGACTCCGTGCCCAATGCAGTGCTTGTCGAACCAGTTCGCTGCGCTCCAATGCAGCGCAACCGAAAAATCCCTCGACGAAATACTCTTCCACACCGGCAATGCGCAGCTTATGCCAGCCGCAACGGCGTTCGTTACCTGTCAGAATCACAAGTGTCGTTCCGCTCTGTTCCATTACATGGAGAAAGTCGCCTACGTGCGGACAGAGCGAGATAGCATCCGATTGGATGGACTCGACAGCAACCTGAGCGAGCGTATCGAAGAAGGCTGGCGCAATTGCCTGTGCAGCAGAGCGATCGCCGAGAAGTTGAGCTAAAATCTGTAGATCAGTTTTGCCTGCCATCGAATCAAGGCGATTCCAGGGAACCTGCCCACCGAGAACTGCCGCCCATGCATCCGACCATACTCGGCGTGTGACCGTACGATCGACACGAAGCAGCGTTCCATCAATATCAACCAGCAGCAGCAACATACTCATCAAGCAAACGGTTCCACTCTTTCCACCCTTGCCATGCTAAGACCACGAAAATGCCGTACAGGACAACGTAGAGGTGTAGCCCTCGCGTCCAGTACACAAGGGCGTATGCAGAATCAATGACAATCCAGAGCAACCAATTTTCCAGGTAGCGGTGCGCTTGCATCCACGTAGCAACCAGGCTTGCGCTTGCTAAGGCTGCATCAACTTCGGGAATAGCTGCGTTCGTCCAGTTCCGGAGCATCGCCGCCCAAACGAGACTGCCACCGATCCAAATCAGCACAAGACGGGACCATGTTCGCCGTTGTCGAAGAGAGCCAATGGGTTTTGTTTCTGCTTCTGGGGATTGTTTCCACCACAGCCACCATCCATAGCATCCCATCGCAAAGTACACTCCTTGCAACAGCATATCAGCGTACAAGCGTGCTTCCCAGAACGAAACCGCCTGCAGTGCGACGCTGATATTGCCTGCAACCCAACAGAGGATATTCCGCCGAATCATCAGCAGCACGTATGCAATGCCGAGCAGCGTTGCTGTCCACTCAACCCACCCCATCACCCGAACGCGATGGTTTGCTTCCAGAGTAGAGCTCGAATTCGAGCAAACGGCATTCAATGTCAGCATTGAAGAAGAGATGGCGACGGCGTGGTCGTAGCCCGATGTGCTTTGCATTCTCGAGCGTCGTCAGCACAAATCCACGCATCCCAGTGCAGGCGTGTTTGAACCAATCACCAAGTTGCTTATAAAGCAACGGTATGCTTTGTTCTTCTCCGATCCGAACTCCGTACGGTGGATTGACAATCACTGTTGCTGGTGGTGCTGGTAAGGGAAGGTGCTGATAATCACAGTGAAAAAACGTAATTGCTTGCTCGACCAAGGCTGCACGTGCATTCTCTTTTGCTGCTTCTATTGCAGCGGCATCGTTGTCGCAGGCAAGTATTGCCGATGTTGCTCCGCTGATCGTCGCGCGCGCACGTTCTCGTTCGTTGTCCCAGCATTCGGGTTGGTACCCTCGCCACTGCATGAATGCAAACCTTGTCCGGTGCAATGATGGCGGAATGTTCTGTGCGAGAAATGCCGCCTCGATAGCAAGCGTTCCACTCCCACACATTGGAAGCACTAAGGCTTCCGGGAATTTCCACTTTGTTGCGTAGAGAATCGCTGCCGCCAATGTTTCCGATAGTGGTGCATGCGCTGGATTCTTCCGATACCCTCGTTTGGAGAGCGGTATGCCGCTGGTGTCCACGTAAACCGACACGTGCTCGTTCCGCCAGTAGAGGAAAATGACCACACCCTCTCGTCGCCCGTCGCTGTTTGGTCGCTGGCCAAGCCGATTCCGCAAACGATCAGCGATTGCATCCTTGAGCTTTTGACAGGCATAGAGCGAATTTCTGATCGAGTCGTTCTGGACCGAAGCAGTCACCGTCACTACCCGCGATGGTAGAATGTGGTCTTCCCACGGAAGGTTTACCGCCCAGCGATAGAGATCAGCAGCAGTAGAGGCGACACCACTTGCCACAAACAGGAGCACGCGATGCGCACACCGTAACCAGAGGTTGAGACGATACAACGCATCCGTTTCCCCGACAAGCTCGATTGCAGCATGCCCGCGCTGCAAGGCTTTATACCCGAGCGACTCAATCTCCGCCTGGAGAAACGGGGCAATCCCTTTGGGACAGGTGACGATAAACCTCTGCTGCTGGCTCTTACCCATCGCATGCTCGAAGACGTTCGATAATCATGAGCATCGCCGCAGCACATGCACGCACGCGATTAGTCTCGCGATCAGTTCCGAAGGCAAAGCGTCGTGCATCAACCCCGCGCTCATCAGCAAGGGCGATCCAGATGGTACCGACTGGTTTCTCATCACTTCCTCCGCTGGGCCCAGCAATACCCGAGATCGCAACAGCGATATCGCTGCCGTAGGCTGCTCGGACGTAGCGTGCAAGCTCCTCGACAGTCTGCTGGCTAACAGCCCCATACTGAGCCAGTGTTTCCGGTCGGACACCCCCAAAGTGGATTTTCACAGCATCCGCATAACAGATCAGACCACCGAGAAAGTAGGAGGAACTTCCGGGAACCGACGTGATTTCTGCTCCGAGCATGCCACCGGTGCAGGACTCGGCGACAGCAAGCGTTTTCCCATGAGCGATACACTTGCGATGCAGCACGTCCACTAACCGTTCATCACGATCAGAGAGCATCGCAGAACCGATCGCTGGTGCAAGAAGTAAAACTGCATCATCGAGGATGCGGCGGACCTCCGCTCGCTTGCCAACTGCTCGAAGCCGCAGGCGCACACTCAGTGCCGAAGGAAGAAACGCCAGTTCGACCGTCGAAGGCAATTGTCGTCGGATAGGTTCGATTCGATCCGCAAGCTCCGATTCCGGCACGCCTGCAGTCAGGAGAACCCGCTCAGCGACCACATCGCATTCCCTACGCTCCATCGCTGCGGCGATTCGTTCGAAGCCCGACTGCTCCATAATCAGCTTCATCTCGCGTGGTACACCAGGCAAGACAATCACTGCTGCACCAGTGGTAGGCTCAAAGTACAATCCGGGTGCTGTTCCCAGTGGATTGGGAAGCACCTGCGACGTCGAGGGAACCAAAGCTTGCGAACGCAAGCGCTCGCTGTTCGGATCGCGACCGCGCTCGATTGCATACTGCTCCAGATGTGCAAGGGTTGGTTCATCGAGCACAAGATGATCACCGAAGAGTTCAATCAGTGCAGCAATAGTGCAGTCATCGTGGGTTGGTCCCAGTCCACCTGTTGTAATGACCATATCGCAGCGCTCGCGAAGGTCAGCCAGCGCTTCGACAATGGTGGGAACATGATCGGGAACAGTACGCTGCTCAACAACAAGTGCACCGAGCGAAACACAGCGCGCTGCCAACCACGCTGCGTTGGTGTTGAGCGTATCACCGCTGAGCACTTCGTTGCCAATCGAGAGGATGGTGATGCGATAGAGATTCATACGCGACTAAGAAAAGCAATGCCCGCTGCGAAATTAGTCGCAAGCGGGCATGTGGAATGCGTGTATTCAAATGGTCAACTGTTCGGCGTGTCGTCTGCTGGCAGATCATCCGATGACGGAGCTGCTGTGGAATCGGACGATTGCTGTGGCTGCGCTTCTGCTGCGACTGCACCTGAGTTCTCCGCTGGCTCCGAGGGTTGCTCGGCTGTCGCTTCAGACGAATCGCTCGGTGAACTTGGTGATGGCGCTGCTTCAACCGTCGGAATTGCAGCATCCACGGTCGGTAGATTCATTGGTGGTGGTGGGCTACTTGGCAGCGCGCTCAGTGCATCAATCGGAGTGAATGCGTATTCATCTGCTCCAGGTACTGGGTGCGCTTGGTTGTACGCTCGGATTGCTTCCTCCCCTTTGTCGCGGAGTGCATCAACGGCAGAAAGTACGATCCGCTTATCTTCGTCATGGAACTCGACAACCTTCAGCGGCAGCACATCGCCAATGGCAAAGTAGTCGGCGATGGTTTTGACCGGTGCAAACGACAAGTGCGATGCGGGAACAAATCCCTCCACTCCTTCTGGCAATTCTACGACGACGCCTTTGTCCACAATCCGGAGGATTTTGCCTTCCGTAAGATTGCCGGGCACGAAGCGGTCAGCGTAGATTTCCCATGGGTTCTCGGTCACTTGTTTATGCCCAAGCGAGATCCGGCGTTGTTCAGCATCGAGTGCAAGCACCACAACATCGAGCGGATCCCCGCGGCGAACCATTTCACCGGGATGGCGGATTTTTTTCGTCCACGATAGGTCGCCGATGTGGACCAAGCCCTCGACACCAGGCTCGAGTTCAACAAAAACACCATAGTTGGTGATATTGCGGACGATGCCTTTGTGCACAGAACCAACCGGATACTTGGCCACAATTTGGTTCCATGGATCGGGTTGAAGTTGCTTGATCCCAAGCGCCAGTTTGCGATTTTCCTTATCAATACTCAACACCACTGCTTCGATGACTTGCCCCAAGGACACAAGCTGCGAGGGGTGTTTGATGTGCTGTGTCCAGGACATTTCGCTAATGTGGATGAGTCCTTCGATGCCCTTTTCAATTTCAATGAAGGCACCGTAGTCGGTGATGCTCACCACGCGACCGGTGACCTTTGTCCCTGGTTGGTACTTGTCGCCGATCTGCTCCCACGGATGCGGGGTGAGTTGTTTCATCCCGAGCGAAATCCGCTTTTTCGCATCGTCGAAGTCGAGGACGACCACTTTGACCTTTTCGTCGAGGCTGACAACTTCAGACGGATGATTGACCCGTCCCCACGACAAATCCGTAATGTGCACCAACCCATCAACACCGCCCAAGTCAATGAACACACCAAAGTCGGCAATTGCCTTGACGTGCCCTTCGAGGACAAGTCCGCGCTCGAGCATGTTGAGAATGCGCTGCCGTTGTTCCTGGATTTGCTCTTCGAGCAGAACCTTGTGGCTGACAACAACATTTTCGCTGGGGTTGTTGACTTTGACCACTCGAACATCGAGTGTTTTGCCGATCCAGGCGTCGAAATCCCGAACTGGGCGCATATCCACCTGCGAACCGGGCAAGAATGCTTCGATCCCGAGCAGATCCACGACGAAGCCACCCTTGATGCGACGCAGAATGCGAACATTGACAATTTCCTGCTTCTCGTAGAGCTCGACGATCTGTTGCCAGGTCTTCATGAAATCCGCACGACGACGAGACAGAACAAGACGCCCTTGACTGTCTTCGAGCCGATCGACAAAAACATCAATTTCATCTCCCACGCGGAGGGTATCGGCTGCTTCGCTGAACTCAGCGCGTGGTATTACGCCCAGCGATTTGAAGCCAACATCTACCCAGATTTCGTCTTTGGTGATAGCAGTGATCTTCCCGTGTACCATCTCGTCTTCTTTGATTTGCCGAGTCCGCTGCTGGATCATCTCGGCAAAGGTTCCATCGTCTATTCCGGGAATGGGAATATCGCCCTCAAGAATTGCTGCTAGAACCGACTTCGACGTTCGGCGAGCGCGGTGCTCACCCTGCTCCGGTTCGATAGTTTGCGTATTGTCCTGGCGTTGCTCGCCGGACCCAGTATCGGGATTTTGGGTCATTGGCAGATCGGCAGTTTCCGTCATGCACATCTCCTTCGGTTTGCAACAGAGCATGGGCGCCGCACTCGCCCACCTTCGTTGCAACCGCAATTAGTGGAACGAATACACACACGTGCGGATTGGAGCGCAAAAATACGACACCGCTGTAATTTTACGCCGACGGAACGATAGCTTCCTCCGCAATGCGCATACTGGATCGCTACATCCTCACCGCAACTGTTGCAAGTATGCTCTTCGCCTTGCTGGCGCTCTCGTTGGTATTCATAGTGGTCAACCTGATCGAAAGCCTCGACCGTTTCATAGACCAGCGAGCCGACATTGGTATCATCGTCGGCTACTACCTGTACTTTCTGCCGGAAATCATCAAACTCCTACTTCCGGTGACCGTGCTGGTTGGAACGCTCTTCGTCGTTGGTAAGCTAACCGACAACTACGAAACAACGGCGATGAAAAGCGCGGGAATTAGCCTGTACCGGTTGATGCTGCCGCTCCTGCTGCTAAGTGCCGTGGTTGCTGCAGGGCACCTCTACTTCAATGGATGGGTTGTTCCCCGCGTCCTAACAAAGAAGTTTGCAATCGAGCGTCAATACCTCGGCAGAAATACGGGAGGAATGCAAGAACAACTCTATGGTCTCTACTTACGGGATACACCCGGCCGCATCGTTTCGATTGGTTCCTACAACCTGCAGACCGCATGCGGCACCGATCTCAGCATCGAAGACTATCGCGACGAGCAGTATCCTCACCTGCAGCAACGACTCGATGCTCGGCGCTTTTGTTGGGATTCCGTGACGCAGTCATGGCATGCGGAAGAATGTTTTCTCCGAACAGTAAGGGGCACAACGCTGCAGACAACGTATCTGCCGACAATGACCCTTACCCTTGCTACTGACCACCACCGTCTGGCCACACTGCAGCGTTCACTGGAAGAGATGACCTACACCGAACAAGCCGACTATATCGCTTTTCTTCGACAGGGAGGACGTAACACTCGACAGCTCGACATTGCCCATGCCGGCGACTATGCTTTCCCTTTTGCGAATATCCTCGTTGTCGCAATAGCTGCACCTTTTGCCTCTGTCAAGAAACGGAGTGGACTGGCAGCAAATATCGCCGCCGCAATGACCCTGACATTTCTGTACTTGGTATTGACCAAAATTTTTCAGGCAATTGGGATTGAAACACCCCTTTCACCAACCATCGTCGGTTGGAGTGCCAATATTGTGTTCAGCGTTATCGCAGCTATCGTTCTTGTCCGAACACCAACCTAACCACTCCCGCAGGTAATCAATGCCCGAACTGATTTCGCTTGCTTCACCGGAGGGACGGAGATTGTACCGGCAACTGTATTCGACACTGCGCACCGAGCAGCAGCGTGGCGCAGGCGAAACGCTCCGCATCCTCTGGCAAGTTGCAACTGGCGCCCGCACGGTGCAAGAGTATAGCAGCAACGACATTACCATCCGTCACCCATTAGGGCTCCTTGCAGGCACACGACTTTGGCTTGAGGAAATTGTCAGCCGGTACTACTACTCAACAGTCCTGTCGTTCGTGTACGGAGGTGCAGCGATCCTGCTGGTTGTTATCGGACTACGCCGCTTTTCGTCGAGCATCAGCGATACGGTGGTTCTCCTCAGCGTTGGATTGGAAGCACTCCTGCTCCTGCTGCTGTTCACGGTGATGTTTTTTAGTCCTGCTGAGGATCACGACCCCCACACAGCCGCCATCGGTGAACTTCTCAGTGAAGTTGGGGAGATCGGGCGTGACTATGCCATCGTGCTCCATCAATTGGAAACCACGACCACCGCAATCACCGAACTGGTCAGCCAGACAACTCGTCTTGCAGCAGCAGCAGAACAAGCAGCTCAAGCCGCCAGCGCCGCAACATCCCCTTCGCCGGCACTGGTCGAACATCTTCGCTCGGTCAATGATGCACTCGATCAATTGCGCACCCGCATCGAGATGCTTGCTGACGCCGTTGGTGCTATCAAACAGGACCGTATCGAGCATGCCGTCCGCACGCAGCTTGCACAGTTGCTGGAAGCGCGGATCAGCGATCGCTCACCATCTGCTCCCCCACAGCACTGATGCGCCGCCGTGGTATCGAAATCTATTTTGTTCTGTACTTAGCAGCGCTGATGCTGCTGCTCTCGGACTCACCGAAGCAGGAACGGGAGCTTGCAAGCACCGCCCTGCGCAATCTGCTCGCTTCCACGTTTAACTTGATCGCTGAAAAACCCACCCTCCTCTGCCGAGCACTCGTGGAGCGCGATTCGCTTGCCTTTCTTCACTTCGACAGCACCAACACCATCATCCCGACGGGATTTGTTGACAGCATCCACTACCGCATCATTGCCGACGATCAAGCGACAAACCAGCAGCGACCACTTGCTATCGGTACACCGACGCGGGTAGGGAACATTCTCTTCACCATCGAGCAAATTGGGCAAGCGCTGCGCTTTCGCTGGACCCCTACATCTGCCCAGCCAAGCCCGCGGTTGTTCCGCATCCACATCGAGGCGACAGCACTGCCACAACTTCCGCCAACACTTCCCCCTGACCAACGCCAGCAACTTTCGCTTCTGTTAAGCCAGAGTGACCAGCGACTGCAGAGCCAGACTTCGTTCATCGTTGGCTATCTGCCGCAGCAACCTGCAGTGGAACAAGCACCGCCCCAGCCATTGGACAGCACCATCATTGCACGGTTGGAAGAACTCGTTGCCCAACGGCAACCGCAACCCCAGCTCGGAAGCTTTGCTCTTGTACCAGAGCACACAACCATTGGCACGCTCCCCTACGTCCAATGGGAAAATCGCATCGCCGTGTATGGGGCATCGCCCTTGCGTGACATTGCTGCTCCACCACAAGTGAGCGGACTACCGTCGGCTTTCGTCACGATCGAGGGGAATACCATCGTCGTCCGGAGCATCAGCACACAGGCATCCAGCGCAAACGTCAACGTCCGTCTTACCCGCCGAGATGGAGTCGAAGCAAGCACCACGTTCAGTGTCATCACCTATCCACTCCAGCCACCGATACTCCCCACCGTCATGCATCCAGGCATCGAGTACCGTTTCCTTCCCAATCTGTCGAATCTTTCGGGCATTGATACACGTGCACTGCTCCGCGATGAGCAGAACGTCATTCGTGCCAGCAGCAGTGGGGAGCCGATGACCTTCACGCCTGCGCTGAGCGACACCGGACGCTTGTTTTACTTCGAACGGTATGCCGGGAAAGAGCGGATCGGTCAGGTCATCACCATCCCATGTGAAATGTATCCAGCGCCAGAAATCCTCAGCGTCCGCCGTGATGGTGAGCGTTCGTTCGTGGTTGTCTGTCGGGGGTACGGCTTGGCAACCGACGGACGCTCGCGCCTACGGCTCGACCTGGATCCATCGAACGGAGCGCGCGTCCAAGAACTCTACGGCGACTACACCTATGATGAGGACCTCCACGCCCGGGTGCAACACTTTCGGCTCACCCTGATTGGTGGGGCATCGCTCAAAATTGCCGCTGTCAATGGATACCAACGGCGTTCTCCCTGGCGAGACCTACCGCAGTAAACGTGCTGATGCAAACTGTTCCCGCTGCCGTAACACTTGGTGGTAACGGCGGACATTTGCAAGGTGCTCGGCATAGGTACGCGCAAAGCGATGGGTACCGCTGCTATCACCGCTACCACAGAAGAAGAGAAAGTCGTGCCGTTCAGGATTGAGCACCGCCTCGATGGCATTGGTGGTCGCCACTTTCACGGGTCCAGGCGGCAATCCCACGATGCGATAAGTGTTGTAGGGATGCTCGACACGGTAGTCATCAAAGGTCAGCCGACGCGACGGAAAGCCCAATGCATACTGCACCGTCGGATCTGCTTCCAGTTTCATTCCACGGTTGAGACGGTTCCAATACACCCCTGCTACCCGCCGATACTCAATCGGATTGACCACTTCACCCTCGACGATGCTTGCAAGAGTCAGAATTTTGTATCGGCTCAATCGGCACTGGCGCGCACGATCGGCAAAACGCTCTTCCCAGATACGCTCAAACCGATTGACCAACCGGCCGAGCGCATGCTCAACTGGTTCCCGTTCGAACAATTCATAGGTAGCCGGAAGTAAAAAACCTTCTACCGAGCGTGCATCGTCTCCCAAGTTCCACGCCTGCGCCAAGCTATCGCTTCGCAACAACCGGAGCACACGGACAGAATCATCATCGAGCGTGCGTGCAAGGGCACCTGCAACATGCGTGGTTGTTTCCCCTTCGTAGATGGTCAGGCGCCGTACAAGCCGATTGCGACCGCGGAGGAGATTGTTGAACAGCTCTGCATGCGTCGTTGTTGGCGATAGCTCGTAGGAACCCATGTGAGCGCCGAGTGTGATGACGCGGCTGCCCACGCGAGCCAAGAGATGCCAGACCCATGGTGCGCGCACTGCACCCTCGGATTGGAGCTGCTCTAGTACGCTCTGGAGCGTTGCGCCTGCAGGCACAAACAGGACATGCCTCTCATGCACTGGCAGCGGAGACAGCAGGAGCGCTCCGAGAGCAATAGCAACGACAGCCAGCACGAAGCCACTAACGAACAGAATCCGACAAAGAATGCGCAGCATGAAGATATGACGTCAAGGAATGGTTTGCTTCTAAAAAACATAACTGCTGTAGTTTTGCAAAAGCCTGCCTGTTACACCAAGCATTGAACACCCGAGCACGCTACACCAGCTGCACGCGGTATCGACAGCAGTGCTGTTCCACATTGCACGTATTACACACTTTGTACGATTGGTTCCTATGGACGTACTCAAAACCAAGCTCTTGCAAGTTTTGCCTCAATTCCGTGCCAAGCGTTCCGCGCTCTTGGAACAGTACGGCGACGTTCCTGTTGCCACTGTCACGGTCGAACAAATCATCGGCGGCATGCGTGGTGTCCCATCGCTCCTGTGCGATACGTCGTCGGTTTCGCCGTCGGAAGGATTGCGCATTCGAGGTATTCCCATCCTCGAGCTGACCGATGCTACACCGGAAGAGATCTTTTTTCTGTTGGCTACTGGCCAACGCCCAACCGAGGACGAGCGGCGCGCTCTCTCCCAACTGCTAACGGCGCATGCAACCGTTCCCGAGAGTGTGCTCGCCGTACTGCGCGCAATGCTCCCGGATGCACATCCGATGGCGATGCTGTCGGCGGGTCTGTTGGCAATGGAGCATCAGTCTGCCTTCCGTAAGGCCTACGAGGAGGGCACTCCGAAAGATCAACTGTGGGAGTACGCGTTAGCCGATTGCATCCAGTTGCTTTCCAGCATCTCTGGTATTGCTGCAGCGATTTACCGTCTCAAGTTTCGAGATGGAACGCTCATTGAGCCTGATCCAGCGCTGGATTGGAGCACCAACTTCGCGCGGATGCTCGGCGTCAGCGACGACCCAGCATGGGCAGATTTGGTGCGCCTCTACCTTGTGCTCCATGCCGATCACGAGGGCGGAAATGTCAGCGCATTCACAGGTGTAACGGTTGCGTCTGCACTATCGGACGTGTTCTACGCAATCAGCGCTGCACTCAATGGGCTTGCCGGACCTCTGCATGGGCTTGCCAATCAAGAATGCTTAGCGTTTATTCTCGAGCTTCGCGATCGCTTCGGTGGTGTGCCAACTGCTGAGCAATTGCGCGATCTGTGCTGGGAACGGCTCAATAATGGCCAGGTCATTCCCGGCTACGGACATGCTGTCCTCCGCGTCACCGACCCGCGTTTTACGGCGTTCTACGCGTTTGCGGAAAAGTACAAGCTCGACCGTGAATGCATCGCCATTGCCAAGCGCCTCTATCAAGTCGTACCCGATGTCCTTCGTCAACATGGGAAAGCAAAAAATCCCTACCCCAATGTTGATGCTATCAGCGGTTCACTCCTGTACGAATTCGGGATGACAGAGTTTACCTTCTACACGGTCATGTTCGGCGTCTCGCGTGCACTCGGTATTTGTGCACAGATTCTCTTCCATCGCATGGTTGGTTCGGCAATTGTTCGACCCAAGTCGGTCACCCTCGACGAACTCGAACAGATGGCACGGCGGGCAGCGGTCACTACCTAACACGCGCGCTGCTCAGCTCCCCGGAAAAAGCCAAAGCCCTGTCGGTTGTCGGCAGGGCTTTGGTGCTTGTGCGGTCTAGTGGACTCGAACCACTGGCCTTCACGATGTCAACGTGACGCTCTAACCAACTGAGCTAAGACCGCAGCATCACGGCGGCGCAAAAATACGGGAGCTCGGCCTATTTGTGCAAGGGTGTCGGCGCTGGGGCGTTGTATATTGCGCTTTGCACGATCGTCTCGCCTTCCTGATGCTGCCTCTGTTGTGAGGGGTCGTGCGGCTGAATTCTCCACCTGTTGTCGAACTACTTGTGTCCGTGTATGGTCACCGTCGCAATTATTGCGTGTGGCGTATTCGCTTTGCTTGTTGCACTGTTTTTCGCACGTGCTATCCGTGGTATTCCGGTTGCAGAAGGAGCTGCTTCGACCGAGGAGGCACAGCGCCTGACCGAAGTCACTGCTGCCATTGCTGAAGGAGCGATGGCATTTCTTACCCGTGAGTATCGGACGTTGGCACTGTTCATGCTGATCTTTGGCTTCCTCATCTGGATGGCCGTTGATAACGGACTCTACACGATGATCAGCTTCCTATCGGGTGCTGCCGCCTCAATGCTTGCCGGGTTTATCGGAATGCGGATCGCAACAATCGGGAACGGCCGGACTGCCGCAGCAGCGCGAATCTCCCTGCAGCGCGCCTTCAGCATTGCGTTCCGATCTGGTGCGGTGATGGGTTTCGGGTTGACCGGTATTGCCATTGTGGGGTTGATCGTTGTGTACTTAGGGCTCGATGCTCTCTTGCCCAATCTGGAGCGGCATATTCTGATGGAAATCCTCTCCGGCTTTGCATTGGGGGGCTCGTCGGTTGCACTCTTCGGGCGCGTCGGTGGTGGCATCTACACCAAAGCTGCCGATGTCGGTGCTGACCTGGTCGGCAAAGTTGAAGCTGGCATCCCTGAAGATGATCCTCGGAACCCAGCGGTCATTGCTGATAACGTCGGTGACAATGTCGGTGATATTGCCGGCATGGGCGCTGACCTGTTCGGCTCGGTTGCGGAATCAACCTGCGCTGCATTGGTCATTGGTGCATCAGCCTTTCACATGGTGCCCGAATCCATGAAAGAGGGTGCATTGCTGTTCCCTGTCCTGGTCAACGCGGTCGGTGTGCTCGGCAGTTTTATTGCGCTCTTTTTTGCTCGGCCAAAGTCCGAAGACTCCATCGAGAGTGCCCTCAAGCATGTGCTCATTGTCGCCACGGTCGTCATGGCGATTGTACTCTACCCCATCACGATGGCATTGCTGCCAGCAACCTTTACCCTGGAAGGGAGCAGTAAACTCTACACGAACGCAGGTGTTTATTGGTCGTTGCTGGTTGGATTGATATCCGGCCTACTTGTTGGTATTGTTACCGAGTACTACACTGCACATCGTTACCGCACGGTTCGCTCCGTCGCGGAAGCATCCCAGACAGGTGCAGCAACGAACATCATCTACGGACTTGCGCTCGGCTACAATTCGTCGGTTGTGCCGATGCTCCTGTTGGCGCTCACCGTTGTCGTGGGGATTTCGTTTGCGGGGATGTACGGCATTGCGATCGGCGCCCTCGGCATGCTTTCGACGATCGCTGTTGGCCTGACCATTGACGCGTATGGTCCAGTCTCCGACAACGCTGGTGGCATTGCGGAAATGTCGCACATGGGCAAGGATATCCGATCGCGGACCGATGCACTCGATGCTGCGGGCAATACAACCGCTGCTATTGGGAAAGGCTTTGCGATTGGCTCGGCAGCCTTGACCTCGCTGGCGTTGACGTCGGCATTTTTGACGCGTGCCAAGATTGCACCCGATTCGCTGGGCTTGACCACGCCGCCAGTGCTTGCAGGATTACTCATCGGCGGTGCACTCCCTTTTGCTTTCTCCGCAATGACGATGCGGGCTGTGGGCAAAGCTGCCTTCGACATGATCGCCGAAGTGCGCCGTCAGTTTCGAGAAATTCCGGGACTACTCGAAGGTACTGCGCGAGCTGACTATCGCCGATGCGTGGACATCTCTACGCAAGCATCCCTGCGCCAAATGATCGCACCTGGTTTGCTTGTCATTCTCACGCCGCTGGTGGTTGGTTTTCTCTTTGGAGTTCATACGCTCGCTGGTGTGCTCATTGGAGCGCTCGTCTGTGGGGTGATGCTGGCAACCTCGATGGCCAATGCCGGCGCAGCGTGGGACAATGCGAAAAAGTTCATCGAGAAAGGAAACTTCGGTGGCAAAGGCTCCGATGCCCACAAAGCTGCAGTCGTCGGTGATACCGTCGGTGATCCGTTCAAGGACACTTCCGGACCATCGCTAAACATCCTGATCAAACTGATGGCAATTATCAGCTTGGTGTTTGTACCATTCTTCATCAAGTACGGCGGCGTTCTGCTGCGGTAGCCCCAAGCCGAACAGTGGCAGTTGTGTTCTGGGCAGGCGATGCGTTGACATCGCCTGCTTCGTTCTGGGCAGCACCACTGAGTGCGCTCCAGATCAATTCCAACAACTCGCCAATACTTTCCCTTGTTGCCGACGACACAAAAAGCGGCTTCCCATAGTTAGGGAATTCAAGGAGGCTCAGCTCGGCGCGCTGCGTCTGGTCGAGCGTATCAGCCTTGCTGATGCAGATGATGCGTCGTTTGTTGGCCAACGATGGATTGTGGCGGACCAATTCTCGTTCGAGAATTGCGTATGCCTCCACGGGTGGAAGCATGTGCGGGTCCAGAAGGAACACCAACACACCGGTTCGCTCGATATGCCGCAGGAACTCCGTTCCAAGCCCTTTGCCGGTGCTTGCTCCCTCGATGATGCCGGGAATATCAGCAACGACAAAGCTGCGTTCGAAGTCGAGCTGCACCATGCCAAGATTAGGGACCAAGGTCGTGAATGGATAGTCGGCGATTTTTGGTTTCGCTGCCGAGATAGTGGCAAGAAGGGTGGATTTGCCAACATTGGGGAAACCAACCAGCCCCACATCGGCCAACAGTTTCAACTCGAGTTCTAACCAGCATTCGTGTCCTGGTTTGCCCTGTTCTGCTGTGCGAGGCGCACGGTTAGTCGGTGTGGCAAATGCTGCATTTCCCCTTCCACCAGCGCCACCATGGAGGATAATCTCCCGCTGGCCAGCCTCGATAAGTTCAGCCAGCACCTGACCGCTTTCGGCATCGCGGATAACCGTTCCCGGCGGCACGCGGAGCACAACATCGCGGCCACGCTTGCCACTCCGACGGTTCGGACCGCCTGGCGCTCCATTGCCTGCTGCGAAGTGCCGCTTGTAGCGAAAATGCAGCAGCGTATTTAGATGGGGATCGGCGATAGCAACGACGTTACCCCCACGGCCACCATCGCCACCATCGGGGCCACCTTTGGGAACGAACTTTTCTCGATGGAAACTAACCATGCCATCGCCACCGGAGCCGGCTTTGCCATAAATGCGAACACGATCAACAAAGTTCATCGTTGAGCTGGAGGTGGTATCGTTTATCTTGAGGCAAATGGCCTTACGCCATGGTGTAGCGTTTGACGAGGGCTAAGCGAAGTTCTTGTGCCGCTTTGATGGTGGGATCGAGTGCATGCTCAGCAAGGAAGCGATCGAACTCGTTGAGTGCCGATCGAACCGACGTGGCAGCATCAAGGCGACGGAGCAGACTGTTGTATCGCTCCACGTCATGCGCGCAGAGTTTCTTGAGCACCACCTCTTTGAGCTCCTCGCTGAGCACATCCGAGAGCAACGGTTGTGGAGCCAATTGTTCCGGCACCCGAACGCGCACATGCTGTAAGCCGCTCTCGAGCAACTGATCCAAATCCGTGGACAATTCCGCTACTGCCGCGCTGCTCTGGGTAAATTCCTTGGCGGTCTGACTCGATGCTGTGCTGTGATCGTCGGGTACGGGTTCAGGTTGTTCGGTTTGGCTGTCGGTGGTTGTAAGCATGAACTCTCGCTCGAGTGCACGGCGCTGTTCCGGTGTTGCAGTTTCAAAGCTGCCCTGAGACTGCTCCGGATGCGCAAGAAGCGCATTGATTTCCACAACGTCATCGTCGAGCAGTTTTTCCTCTGCATCAGTGCTGGGAGCAGGCTCGTCTTCGGAAAGCGACATCTCGAGCTCATCCCCATGCAGGCGGTGTTCGCTGTCTTGACTGCTGGATATCTGTTCCTGCTCAACAGCTTCAGGGGACCAAACCTCGACAGTCTCCACCGCAGCTTGCAATGCATCCTCGGTCGGCTCATCGGCACCGTCAAGTGGGAAAGCATCGGCCTTACCGGTTACGCTTGCAATCTCGACCTCGTCGAGTGCTGAGGGCGTCTGGGCAGCTTCGATTTCGTCCAATGCAGCATCGCTTATCTCTGGCAACTCGATGGCACTGCTTTGGTCATCATCTGGAGAGTGCTCTTGAGCATCATCAGGTACCATCGGGAATGCACTACCGACGTGCTCCTCCTCGACCGCCGACGGAGCTGAATCCACCACGGGTTCTTCCTCAACAAGGGGCTGCGGCTCGTCCACCTGCACCTGTTCCACTGTTTCCGTTATTGGTTCGGGATGGACCGGTTCGAGATCAGCAGGCTCATCTTCCTGCACCGAACTCGAATCAGTCTCGAAGGTAGTGGTTTCGGTGACCGTTGATGTTTGCAATGGGGTTTGGCTTCCTTGTTCCTGCTCGAGTTCTTGGAGCACTTGATCAACAACGCGCAGAATCGTATCCCGCGTTACCGTTCGAATCCCATCATGGTAGAGCATGCGCTCGAATTTTTGAGCAATCACCTGAATGTCCTTGTCATCGAGGAAGACGATGAGTGCTTCGATGGGAATCGCCTCCAAGGCTGGCGGCGTGGGTGTTTCGTTGAAGAAGCGAAAGACTGGATCGAGGAGTTCGATGAATTGGCTTGTCGAAAGGTCGAGAATATGCTCGTCGTCGAGTTGTTTGATGAGTCGCTCAAACTCAAAGACAGGCATGATATGGGTGCTGGTACTATCCAGCTCGCGTTCGCGCATCCACTGCTCAAAACCGGTGCGAATGTAGGGATAATCGGCAAAGTAGCGCAAGCGCAAGAGAATCTCGCAGACAGGCTTGGTCGGCTCACCCCGATAGACGAACCATTTGAGCGTTACTCGCGGACGCACGCGGTAGTTGAGCACGCTCTTGACGGCTGCATCGAACAGTGAAAGTGCATGCTTTCGCTCGAATCGCGCATGGCGGCGGACGTAATCCTCGACTTGCCCCCAGACACGACGGAAGAGCGGGTCGTTCGGATCAATCGGCAAGTTCAATTGTCGTTGGATACGATCCTGGTAGAGGAGCCACTCCACTTCCGCACGGATAAATTCCTTGTATGCTCGGTCAACCGTGGGATGATCAAGCACGTCGGCAAGGTGGAGCCCACCTCCGGCACGCGGCAGCAGCAGCTCCGCGAGCTGAATTTTTGTGCGCTCAATTTCCGCTTCGAACATACCCTGCCGGGGACAATAGTGGAGCAACCAACTCGGAATGCAACTTACAAAACCGTCCCAGCAGCAGCCTACCGTAGCTGGACGTAGGTCGTCCCCCAGTCAGTGGAGCCAGCTTGTCCGACGCGATACGAGGCAACCAGCGGATGCCCCTCCAGCATCGAATGGATTGCCTGGCGGAGTTGCCCAGTGCCCGTGCCGTGCAGAATCGTCAACTGGAATACCCCACCGAGCACAGCATCGTTGAGTGCGCGTTCGACGGCGGCAAGTCCATCGCGCACACGCATTCCGCGAATGTCAATCGCTGTTGGCGAATCCATTTTCGGTGGAGGCATGTTTCCGGTTCGATGTTCCTGTGCTGGTGGCTGCGTGCGGCGGACCGAGTCGGCTGAAACACGCACCCGCACCGAACCAATTTCGACCACAATGTGCTTGGATGTCACGTCGAGGACTTTTCCCTGCTGCCCCGATTGCAGAAGCACGACGTAGTCGCCCGGATGAATCGGCTCAGCCTTAGCAGCAGGTGATTGTTGTGGCTGCAATTGCGTGGTGATGCGTTCTTCTAACTCTCGGAGCTGTTGGCGCGCATTCTCCACCGAGGCATGCGCCGCCACGTGTCGAATCTGGCGCAGCTCTTCCTTCGTGCGAGCAATAAGCTCTGCAGCTTCTCGGCGCGCTGCATCGAGGAGTTGCGTGTACTTGGCTTTGAATTGCTGAAATTTTTCCTCGTACTGTGCCCGATACTGCTCGGCTGCTGCATGCTCCTGGGCAGCGCTTGCACGAAGTTGCTCCATCTCGGCCCGCAATTGCTGGAGTTGATGGATGCTCGATTCGATCCGCTCGTGATCGGTGCCGACATAGGCGCGCGCACGTTCGACGACGTCTCCAGGTAAGCGCAATGCCGCTGCCAATTCCAGCGCGTACGAATTGCCCGGCACTCCGGCCAGAAAGCGGTATGTTGGCTCCAGGCGAGCGGTATCGAATTCCATGGACGCGTTCAAGAGTCCAGGACGAGTGAGCGCATAGGTTTTGAGCGTGAACTGGTGCGTCGTTGCAACGATGGAACCACCGCGATCGAGCACGCCATCAATAATGGCTGCCGCCAGTGCACTTCCTTCGCTCGGATCGGTACCCGCACAGATTTCGTCCACGATCACCAGCGTCTCGTGGTTACAGAGAGCCAGAATATCCCGCAACCGCACCAGCTGGGATGAAAAGGTCGAAAGATTGCTCTCGATGCTCTGATGATCGCCAATTGCTGCCAGAATCGTCACCGGTGAGATGGTCATTTCGCCCAACGGATAAATGCCTGCTAATGCCATCGCTGCACTCACTCCGAGCGTTTTGATTGCGATGGATTTGCCGCCGGCATTCGGCCCACTGACCAAGTATCCGCGCTGTTGACGGTCGAAGCGAACACTGAGCGGGACGACGTGCTCTCGCCCTTTGGCAACGACCAGCAGTGGATGGTACACCTTCTCCAGTTCGATGGTACCATCGGAAACAATTCGTGGGTGGTGACAGCGGTAGTGCTCAGCAAACAATGCTCGTGCTCGCAAGGAATCGAGCACTGTCAGGACGCGATCGGCAGCCAGAATGCTCTCGGCATGCGCTCCAACTTCGGCGGTTAGTGCTTGCAAAATGCGCAAGAGTTCTCGCTCTTCCGCACTCCGCAGTTCAGCAAGCTCGTTATTGAGCTCGAATACCTCACTCGGTTCGAAAAAGACCGTCGCTCCTGTCTGCGAAATACCGTGGATGATGCCCGACAGCGAGCGTTTGTATTCGACCTTGAGTGGAACGACCAAGCGACCATCGCGTTGAGTGTAGAAATCGTCCTGGAGCAAGTCTTCATCGCCGAGGCGTTGGAGGATGCGCCGGAGCTTGGTCCGGAGGCGAGCGCTCACTTCGGCGATGCTGTTGCGTATGCGCCGAAGCTCGGCTGAAGCATCATCGCGCACTGCACCGGTGGGATCAATGGCATCGCGGATGTGCCGCTCCAAGAGGCGGTGTTCGACCAGCGGCTCTGCAAGAGCAGCAATTGTCGGCATCTGGTCGGCATGCTCACCGATGAAGGAGCGAACGCGACGACTGACGCCAAGCAGTTCCAGGATCGAAAGCAGCTCGCTGGCACTCAGGTATGCCCCAGCAAGCATTGATCGGTGGAGAAGGCGCGCGGGGTCATCGGTTCGTTCCAATGGCAAGTCGTCACCTCGAGCGCGCAGTTGCAACAGTTCTGCAATGGCAGCATGTTCGTTGGCAATCTGCTGGGCATCGAGCAGAGGCCGTAGCCTGCGCAGATGTGCTGCAGCGCGTTCGGTAAGTGCAAACGGCACGAGAAGCTCGAGAACTTTATTGAACTCCAGCTCGGCAAGCGATTGCTCAACAAGTGCCGGGCTTGGTGTTCCAGGGAGCTCGCTTGTGCTCATAGCATCAACATAGATGGAGAAACTTCCTCGGCACAACCGTTGCCCTCCGACCATACCACGAGCGGAAAAGCAACGCTGCGTAGTGCATTCATACAGAGTGAACGTGGGATGTACTTTACAACTGCAATATCGTACACTCTCGATGAATGCCCCTATTTTTGCGCACCACGTTTGCATCACCACTGCATGCAGAAACGGACTGATCCTTTCGAGCGCGTCGTCGAATGCATTCGGTCAACAGAGTGGTTCCGCGCGCTCGAATCCCGCCTCCCGACAGAGCGTAGTTTGTCACTGAAAACACTTCACGGCTCGCTGGGATGTTTTGTCCTGGCAGCGTTCTACCCATCGCTTGACCGTCGGATCGTCGTCGTCACTGCTGCCGATTCTGTCGAGCGATGGACACACGATTTAGAGCAGTTTGGCATTTGCACACGCGCATGCATTCCCACGCGGCGGCGACGCACGGCGACCACCGCCCCCGAGCACAGCGAATTGAACACAGCGCTGGATGCTCTCTCCACTTACTGGCAGGAACGGGCAACCGTGTTGGTTGTGGCTCCGGAAACGTGGCAATTGCGTTTGCCCCCTCCCGAATGGTTCCAGGAAAACGCGATCACGCTCCACGTGGGCGACGAGCTTCCTTTCGAGGAGTTCCGGCAGTTCTTGGTCCTGGGCGGTTACCATCGTACCGACTATGTCACCGAGCCAGGCGAACTATCGGTTCGCGGTGGCATCGTGGATCTGTTCCCCCTTGGATGGCCGCTGCCATTGCGATTGGAATTTTTCGGCGACCAAATCGAATCCATCCGAGAATTCGATCCCCTCTCGCAGCGAAGCATTCGCCAACTGGAGGAGGCGTCTATCTTCGTCGCCTATCCACGCGACGAGCAATTGTTTACTGCATCCATCGAAGATTTTCTCGAACCGCAGACGGTTATCGTTATCGAGCATCCCGACGAAATAGCGCAACGGTGGGAGGCGCTGGCAGTATCACCACAACTCCGCGACTGCACGCGCTTGCTGCTCAATCCCCTTGGGAAAGCCGATATCACGGTTGTCTCCTCTCCCCAACCCTCATCGGGGGCAGCCGTTGGGCATGTGTACGATCTTCTTGCTGAACTGGAGCATGCCGGATCGCTCGTGGTGTTGTGTGCCGACAGCGCTATTCACCTGGAACGGCTCCGGGCGCTGCTGCGCTCACTTGGGGAGCAGCGCGCGCACGAAACGTCTCTCCGTTTGGATCGCATCGTCTGGTGTCCACGAACACCGGATGCTGGTTTTCTCTTACCGCGCGAAGGGGTTGCTGTTATCACCGAGCATCAAATTTTTGAGCGTCGCCGCGTTCGATCCGAGCAGCAGCGACGTTCTGCACTGACACTGCGCGAACTCCAACAGCTCCGCCGCGGTGATTATTTGGTGCACATTGATAAAGGCATCTGCCAGTTCGATGGACTCGACACAATCACCATCAATGGACACCAGCAGGAATGCATACGCTTGCTCTTTGCCGATGGCGACACGGTGTATTTGCATCTGAACAACATCAACAAGGTCGAACGCTATTCTGCCGCCGACGGCACTCCACCGGCACTGAGCAAGCTTGGCACGCGAGAATGGGAACGTAAAAAAGCGCGCGTCAAGGGCAAGATCAAGGACATCGCCCGCGATTTGATCGCCCTCTACGCCAAGCGCAAAGCATCCACCGGTTTTGCATTCCCGCCCGATACCGCATGGCAAATCGAGCTGGAAGCGTCGTTCATGTACGAAGACACTCCCGACCAAGCACGTGCCACCGACGAGGTCAAACGCGATATGGAATCCCCCAGTCCGATGGATCGCTTGATCTGTGGAGATGTTGGGTTTGGGAAAACCGAGATTGCCATCCGTGCAGCATTCAAAGCAGTTCAAGCAGGCAAGCAGGTAGCCGTTCTGGTACCAACGACAATTTTAGCACGGCAGCACTATCAAACGTTCAGTGAGCGCTTGGCACGGTATCCCGTACGCGTTGAGATGCTCTCTCGGCTGCGCAGCAGTGCTGAACAACACACGGTGCTGAACGACTTAGCTCAAGGAAAAGTGGACATCATCATCGGGACACACCGCCTGCTCTCAGACGACGTTCGATTCCAGGACCTGGGCTTACTCATCATTGACGAAGAGCAGCGTTTTGGGGTCGCCGCAAAGGAAAAGCTGCGTCAACTTCGCGCTACGATTGACACGCTCACATTGACAGCTACTCCCATTCCGCGAACGCTGAACTTTTCGCTCATGGGTGCGCGCGATTTGAGCATCATCGAAACCCCGCCGCGAAACCGTCTGCCGGTCGAAACCGAAGTCATCGAGTGGGACGAAGGCCTACTCCGATCGGCTATCACACGGGAGCTTGAACGTGATGGACAGCTCTTTGTCGTTAGCGATTCCATTGAGGACATCCCCGCACTCCAACAGCGGCTGCTGGCGCTGGTACCGACGCTCCGTATCGGAATCGCCCATGGACAACTGCACCCCCACGCACTCGAAACCGTCGTCGAGCGATTCTTGGAGCGCAAGTACGACGTCCTACTGGCAACCAAGATCGTCGAGAACGGATTGGACATGCCCAACGTCAACACGATCATCATCGTCAACGCTGAGCGGTTCGGGCTTGCCGAATTGTACCAGCTCCGGGGTCGCGTTGGACGATCGAATCGGCAGGCGTACTGTTATCTTGTGGTGCAATCGTTGCAGAAGTTGAATCGGCAGGCATTGGAGCGATTGCGGGCTATCGAGGAGCTGACCGATCTTGGCAGTGGCTTCCAGCTTGCCCTCCGTGACTTAGAGATTCGCGGTGCTGGAAATATCTTCGGTGCTGAACAGAGCGGTTACATCAACGAACTCGGCTTTGATACGTACCACCGAATTCTCGACGAAGCGGTCCAGGAGCTTCGCACCGAGGAATTTGCTGAATTGTTCCCCGATCAGGAACGCTCGTTTGTCAACGACAGCATTGCCATCGAACTGCCCGATGATGCGCTTCTCCCAGCCACCTACGTTCCCAGCGATGCCGATCGCTTCCAATGGTACAAGCGCCTCTACCGCTGCACATCCGTTGCAGAGTTGAGCCAGATTCGGGAAGAGTTGCATGATCGCTACGGTCCGCTTCCGCCCGAAACCGAGCAGCTCCTCTACGGGGTACACCTTCGGATGCTGGGTTCGCAACTTGGCGCCGATCGTATCCGCGTCGAGGGTTCGCTACTGTGCATCGAGCTGCCGCGTGCTGCACCCCAGTGGTACTACGAGCAGATGTTCCCCACCATCGTTGCAGCCGCCGCCGAAATCACCGGAGCACGCTTCCGGCAGGTCAACTCTATTGCCATTCTCGATGTACCGATTGCGTCGGCTGCGCATGCTGTGGAGGTTCTCGAGCAATTACTGGCAGCAACAGCGCAGCTCCGCCGGGAGACCAGCCGCAGGCTCAAAACAGCTAAAACATCTCCGTAAGGTTGTACTCGTGCAGTTTGCGATACAGCGTGCGTTCACTAATCCCCAACGCACGAGCAGCACTGCGCCGGCTCCCGTTGAAGCGTTTGAGAGCAGCAACAATCAAGCGCCGCTCCATTTCATCGAGCCGAAAATCATCCGGATCGCGACTGAAGACATCATCCTCGCTGCGCTGGGCTGAGATCATCGGTTGCCACTGGGCGATGCGCTCTGCCAATGCACCCAAGGCACCTCGGAGGGCGCTCATTTCTGCTTGAATCTGCAAGAGCGTGTGATAGACCAACGCCAGATCAATGGGCTGCGCTTGCGCATGCGCTGCAGAGTGCAGAACCAATGCACGCGATGGCTCGGGGATTTCCTCCCGCTTCAGATACCGCCGCACATCCTCGGCTGTGATTCGCCGCCCATGACCAATGGTAACTAGCGTCTCAACCAGATTGCGGAGCTCACGAATGTTGCCGCGCCAGTTATGCTGCTGCAAGAGGAAAATGGCATCGTCATCAATCCCCTCGTAGGTAGCACCGATGCGCTCGGCAACCTTAGCAGCAAAGTACTCGACCAGCAACGGAATGTCCTCAGGTCGCTTCCGCAGCGGTGGAAGGTGCAGGTGCACAGCATTGAGTCGGTAGTAGAGGTCTTCGCGGAACATGCCCTGGCGCACTTCGTATGCCAAGTCGCGATTGGTCGCTGCAATGACGCGAACGTTGACCGTAATAACCTTTGTTGATCCAAGCCGTGTGAATTCACCCGATTCGAGAACACGCAATAACTTGACCTGCGTGCCCAACGGCATTTCACCGATCTCGTCGAGGAAAATCGTTCCGCCGTCTGCCACCTCGAAGAATCCCTTCCGCTGCTCGACAGCACCAGTGAAGGCGCCCTTTTCGTGTCCAAAGAGCTCTGATTCGAGCAAGGTTTCAGGGATTGCACCGCAGTTGACGCTGATAAAGGGCGCTTTCCGCCGCGGACTCAAACCGTGAATTGCACGCGCGAAGACATCCTTGCCAGTTCCAGTTTCTCCCGTGATGAGGACGGTCAAATCCGTCGGAGCAACTTGCAACAATTGCTCAATTGCTTCGACGATAGCCGGTGATTCACCGATGATCCCATAGCGAAGCTGTAACAGGCGCAGTGCAGCAGTTTTGGCTTGTTGGCTCATTGCTCCCGCGGTGCATCTGGTTTGGTGATGTACTCGTTCCAGCCGCCCAGGTAGATGAACACATGCTCAAACCCCACCGACCGCAGCAACTCCGAGAGCTTATGGCTTAGCTCACAGTTGCCGCCACCGCAGTAGGTGACCACGGGTCGGCTCTTGTCGAGGCTATAGAGCATCTGCATCACCTGGTTACGATACATTGGATCAAGCTCGAATTGCTGAATGTCCACATTCTGTGCACGCGGTATATGCCCAGCATCGAACTCATCCTTCCGACGCGCATCGAGGAACATCACCTCTTCATTGCGGAGCATCATGAGCACTTGCTTGTAGGTCACCGCACGAACATTCTCAGGTGCTAGCGGTGGAGTAGCGTCATTCTGTGGTGGCAGGCGTGGTTCGGTTGACTTGGCTAGTGGCATTGTTTGAGCTGATGGTGCTTGGTGAGAATGCGGCGCCGTATCACGCAGGGGAAGCCGGTTAGCGTCGGCTCGGGTAACAGTATCGCGTCGGTGTTGGGACAAAATGCGCAACAGTGAGTCGGTGCTTGCGGTGTCCACAACACGCGGCTGACGAATCCACGGTAACGGTTTGACCGAAAATGCTGCATTGTACACCAGACCAAGCCCAGCGCCCAGTCCAACAAGCAGCGCTACCTCAGCAAACGTTCGTTTGATCATGATCGGTTGAACAGAATTGACCGGCGAAAGTACTGTGCAAGACGTAGCCAATCCATTAGAATTTGCGAACCGCTTTCAAAATTGCATAGGCACGGTTGATGTCTTGGGTCCGGAGTACCGCAGCGCGTTGTTGCTGCTCGGATGCATGCGCAAAGCGATCAGGATGCGTGCGTGCGATGGCTCGTCGGTAGGCAGCCTTGATTTCGTCGTTGGTCGCCGACGGGGAAATACCGAGTGTGCGGTATGCCCACTCGACCACACCGGTTGTGCCAGGGGCTTGCTGCTGCTGTGCTCGCGGGCGATTGAGCTCCTCGATGATGCGCCGGAGTTCTTGATCGCCATTGTCGAATGGCTCGTGTTCGAACGAACCGAGATGATCATGTGCTTCGGCGCGAAGGATCCTCAGGATACGCTTGAAAATGCCCATACTGCTACTGGCGATGGACAACGGTGGCACTTGCTTGGTCAGTGGGCAAGATGAGAACATCCCCAATGGTCACGTGTGCTGGGCGTGTCGCACAAAACAGCGCCACTTCGGCAACATCGCGACCATTGAGTGGTTTCATGCCCGCATAGACGGATGCAGCTCGCTCGGTATTTCCTCGGAAGCGCACCACCGAAAATTCCGTCTCGACCATGCCTGGGTCTATGTTCACCACACGCACGCCGCTGCCGCAGAGCTCCAGTCGCATTGCCTGACTGAGCGCGCGGACCGCATGCTTTGTCGCGCAGTACACGTTCCCATTGGGGTACACTTCCCGCCCTGCAATAGAGCCAATGTTGATGACCATGCCGCGCCCCCGCTCGATCATTCCCGGAAGGAGTGCGTGCGTAACGGCGAGCAATCCACGGAGATTGGTGTCAATCATTTCGTCCCAATCCTCGAAGGAGCCTTCGTGCAGTGGTGACCACCCGCGCGCCAGTCCAGCGTTGTTGATCAGGATGTCCACTGCCTTCCATTCTGGTGGCAACTGGCCAATGGTATCGGCAACCTGCTGGCGGTCCCGCACATCGCAGACGGCTGTTCGCACCGGAACACCTGTCCGATCGGTTATCGTCTGCGCAATTGCATCGAGCCGATCAACACGACGGGCAATCAAGATCAAGCGCGAACCTGCTTCGGCAAATAGGTCCGCGCATGCAGCACCAATGCCGCTGGATGCTCCAGTAATCAGCGTGATTTGTCCTTCGAGTGCGCCCATGTAGATATGCCAGTGGTGTTGGAAGGTGCCGAAAATACTGCTGTTGGTGGTAGCAGGGTATCTTTGCAGCGAACGTTCACTACCCCTGCAAGTGGCTATGACGAAGGTACCACGGCTGGAGGTACCCCAATTCCATTTTCCGGAGCCAATCTCGATCGCAACACACAACGGCGCAGGCATCTTGCTTGTACCGATGAAAACGGCTACGACAATCTCGCTTGCCGTTGTTGCACGGGAGGGATACAGCACCGAACCCATCGGTGGCCTTGCGGCACTGACTGCATCGCTGCTGGTTTGCGGAACACGCCAGCGCAGCGAAGCTGACTTTGTGCGAGCAATTGATCGGCTTGGTGCGACGATTCAGCCGCTGATGTCGGCTCAGAAAATTGGTATCGAAATCGTTGGCTTACCCGAACACCTTGCCGAGCTTGTCGCTCTTGGTGCCGAATGCATCCTGGAACCTGCCTTCGATCCGACAGAGTTTGAGAAAGCCAAAACGCGGTTACTGTCCTCCTTCCCGCTTGCACTGTCGCAATCGGGTTATCGTGCAGAGCGTATCTTCAGCAAACTCCGCTTTCCCAATCATCCCCTGAGCCGTCCCAGGAACGGAACGCCAACGTCAGTTGCCTCGATCGAATGCGACCAGGTGCGCCAGTGGTATCAGGCAATCCTCCGGGAGGGCAAATGGCATGTTCTCATGATAGGTGCGTTCGATCCTGCCACTGCAAGCGAGCTGCTGGTGCGGTCCTTTGCAACGTTAGGTGCTGGCACACGGCAGCAACCCACCATTGCCCCCGATCCACCGTCAGCAGTTGGTATTGGACAGGGACTTCTGACCGAGCAAGTGGAACTCCGCTTGGGGGTACCAACGCTACCCTACACCAGCGATGGCTATCCTGCTGCATTGCTTGCAAGCACAGCATTTGCCGGACATTTCCGTTCCCGCATCAATCTGCTGGTGCGCGAACAACAAGGCCTCACCTATGGTGCATTCGGCAACCTTACGGCTGGGAAACACACCGGCACGTTCATTCTCAGCACCAGCACCACACCAGCCAACCTGCCGCTCATGATGACCTTGCTTCTGGAACAGTGGCAGCGTCTGGCAACGGAACCGTTCACCGAGGACGAAATCCACGCTGCCCGGCAATTTCTCTACAGCAGTTTCTGGCGTAGCATTGAGACACCCGATGCAATCGGTTCGATAGCGATCACACTTGCGCTGGACGACCTGCCACCAGACTACTACACAAGGTTGCTTACGACACTGGAACGCCTTGAACCTTCACACCTGCTGTCGGTGCAAGAGCAAGTGTTCGCCCCAGCACGCTTGCTCATTGCTGCCGTCGGCTCGCTCGAACATCTCCAGGAGGTCATGGCACGCTACGGCACACCGCAGCATGTCCTGCTGGAAGAAGAGCAACAATAAATTTTCCGCCGATGTGTCAACGCACCCGACGTTTCACCGACCAGCCAGACACGCAATGAGTTCTGACATCGAACAGCTCAAAGAGCTCGGCTCGGCAATTGCTCGAGTCCGCCGTGAAGTTTCCAAAGTGATCATTGGTCAGGAGCCGATTATCGAGCAGCTCTTGGTCTCATTGTTCGCACGTGGTCACTGCCTTCTGGTGGGCGTGCCGGGGCTTGCAAAAACTCTCATCGTACGCACCCTAGCCGACACGCTGGACCTGAAGTTCTCGCGCATTCAATTTACGCCGGACCTGATGCCGAGCGACATCACCGGCACCGAAGTCATCGAAGAGAACGTTACCACTGGCACCAAGCAATTTCGCTTCGTACGTGGACCAATCTTTGCGAACATTGTTTTGGCCGATGAGATCAATCGCACGCCACCCAAGACGCAGGCAGCACTGCTGGAAGCAATGCAGGAACATCGCGTCACTGCTGCAGGAACAACCTATCCCCTCGACGAGCCATTTTTTGTGCTTGCAACCCAGAACCCCATCGAACAGGAAGGGACCTATCCGCTGCCGGAAGCGCAGCTCGACCGCTTCATGTTCATGCTCGAGCTGAACTACCCATCGTTCGAGGAAGAAGTACGGATCGTGCAAACGACCACGCTCGAAACAATGCCCAGCGTCGAGAAGGTTCTCCATGCTGCCGACATCTTGCGCTACCAGAACTTTGTCCGCCGTGTACCGATTGCGGAGAACGTCGTCGCCTATGCTGTTCGCCTGGTGCAGGCAACGCGACCGCAGACGACCTCGCTCGATATCGTGCGTCGTTACGTGAGCTATGGTGCTGGCCCGCGAGCATCGCAGTACTTGGTGTTAGGTGCAAAAACACGGGCGGCGCTCGACGGGCGATTCACGCCGGAGATTGCCGACATTGATGCAATTGCTGCATCGGTTCTTCAGCATCGGATCGTGCTCAATTTCCAAGCCGAGGCAGAAAATATCACTGCTGCACAGTTGGTCAATGAGCTGGTGGCATCGCTCGATTAGCTCCCGAGCACGTCAGCGGGCGCGGCAGGTGTTCGTGGCATTGGTGCTGGCTATGGCAACAGTCGATCGGCGCGAGACACTGCGAGCACCCCTTCCCATTGTGCAGAACACCCAGTGGCAACCGCCTCCCCTACCTCTGCTTCGCCTCCGGGCATTCGGTCCGCGTTTAGTTTAGTTTCGCTTGAAGGTTGAGCAGTGCCAGTGCTGCCGGGTGGTAGCTTGGCTCCAGCATCAAGGCGGTGTAGTATTCGTGAAGGGCACGAATCCACTTCCCTCGCCGTTCATAGAGCCGTCCCAAGTTGTAGTGCGCATAGTGGCGCGTGGCGTACCGCGGTGCAGCGATCGCTTTTTCGAACCAGGATTCCGCCTCGTCGAATCGTCGCAATTCCATCAAGTACACGCCAATGTCGTTGTAGGGGTTCCCATAGGCAGGATCAAGCTCGATGGCACGCATGCATTCAGCAATCGCTTGCTGGTAATTGCCGACGTAGGAATATGCCCATCCCAAAAATGTATGTGCTTCGGGCGTTGGGTGCAGCTTGATGCTTTCACGGTAGAGTTCGATCGCTTCTGCAACGCGACCCTCGCGGTGAAGGCGATATGCCTGCTGGCATACCTCGAGTGCTCGCAGTTGCTCTGCTTCTGCTGGAAAAAGATGCTCCATCGGTGTAAACCACAACTGTGTATTGTTCTCAGGATGCAGAGGCAGGAGCATCCTTACTCCACGCGTGCGGTCCATCACCATCTCATCCACTGAGGCATATCACGGTGCCGTGACAGTGAGCATTGCTTCCCGTCCGTTGGCTTAGTCAAAGAATGTCCACGCAACGCTCAGCGTAATATGTCGGTCAAGCTGCGGAAAAGTTGAGAGCGTCGAGTAGTAGGTCGAAAGAATATTCCCCACAGCCAGTTTCACGGTTGCATTTCCCAATTCTGCTGTCAGCGCAACTGTTCCGCCATCGAATGCAGCAGGCAACCACTGATCGCCTGGCAGATACGCCCATGTAAAGGGAACGAAGCGATCGGCGACAACGCCCGTCCGTGATCGAACAAACAGCTCACCAAGAAGCCGATTCCGTCCGATCCGATGTTCGTATCGAATCGAAATCGTGCCGTAGAGCAATGGCACTTGCCGAGCACCCTCGAAGCTGAACACCACTTGCGGTGCGATGCGAATATTTCCGATCGCCTGCGTCGCTTCGATGGTTACTCCGCTGGCAAGCTGCTGCCCATCGAGCAGACGCGTGCGAACGCCAAGAACGGTATCACCACGCAGCAGAGGAATAACCTCGCGTTGCTGGCGCCACCGAAGGTATGCACTGGCCCCAATCGAGAACACGCTATCGCTCTGTTCGGCTCGAAGAAGGAGCAAGTGCGCACGCTCTATGCCCAGACCGCCATCAACACTGGCAGGAGATTGGGCGCTGGTGCTCGCATCGAGTGTGATGGTGAGCGGCGCATGGCGATATTGAACTGCCGCACCGAGAATGGGTACGAGCTTACCACTTTCGATGACGAAGCGACCGCCACCACGAAGCAGCACCGTCGGTGTGATGTCCCATCGAGCGTATCCAAATGGCGATAGGTTTACTGTGCGCGATGCCGTCGTGTACGCTGCTGCAGTCGTCTGCAGGAGTGCTGCATCCATCCCTGCGATGAGCCCCAAAGCTGGGATTAATTGTTCTTCCCAGCGCACCGTACCACGAAGTGCTGTTGCATTCCACCGTACATGGGTGCTCGAGTCGGACGCTGTGGCGAGCATAGTGGAGCGATAAATATTCCATTCATCAAACGTGACGCCAAGGCTTGCCGAAATCACACGTTGCGGGGCTTGCTGCGTCGTTGCAAGAAACTGCAATTCGTGGCGAAATAGCCGCTGGTCAAGTCCGGGATAGAGCCCAACAGCGGTTCGTTCATTCGTTGGGTCCTCTGAGAGCACTGGGTTGAGCCCACCATTAGTACCAAGGCCCCAATTGGTGAAGCGGTGCAGCAGGGAAATACTTAGCGCGTCCGATGGATTCCATCGCACCAGTGCTCGCGTGTTCCAACTGTCGAGCCACTGCCCCTGATACCGACCTGGTGTTACCATCCGCCGAAAGCCAAGCGTTGCATTGACGTTGGGCGCTACATTCTGCGAAAAGATTCCATCCGTCGCGATGAAATCGTAGGCTGATTGGCAGTACCACACACGCGTGTAGGGAGTCCGTGTATTGTACCACGGTTGCTGCACCCAGTAGGCAGTGCCGGTGGTTGCTCCTGCAAGGATAGCTGCATCAACGCCAACGAGGATAGCCAGTTGCTCCATGAATTCCGGCATTACCCACGCTGGCGGATACATACCAACGGTGTGCTGCGCCGCGGCAATGCCATCGTAGGCGACAACCTGCTGGCCCGGACGTTCGCCAAAGAGCAGTGGCATATTCCAATCGCCAAGCAGTCCTGTCGAGAGCATGTAGGATGGTGTGCGCCACTCGAGGATATCGTCGAGGGTGCGATAGGGCAGCGAGCTGATTGCTGCTCGGCTCATCGAACGATAGGGAACGACGATGCCGAGCGCGCTGACTGCTCCGTGAAAAGGTAACGGGCGGTAAAGAGTGTCGTGCTGGGCGAGGCTATCTGTACTGCCGAATGCGCCAAGGGGCATTATCACAAGCAGCAGTACTGCAGGCATGCATTTCATCGGCCCTCACCCATGGAGGTCTGCAGAGGCTGGTAATCATCGGCAAGTCCGAGTTGAAGCCACCAGGTCCGCCCCTCCAACAGAGGTCGCACCAGTGGCGCTTGCGTTGAATCTACCGGTATCTCAGGCGGCGGAACATGCCGCAACCCACATCGCTCGATCCACCGGAACCGGGCTGGGATCGTATCGCGATGGTACGCAACAGCGGCGACATGATAGGCGCGGAATTGTGCCGCACTCCAGCCGTAGCGATTCAACTGGACTGCAAGCTCCCGCTGCACACGACGGTGTATTCGTTCGATCGCGCTGCAATCAGTAGTCGCTTGCGCAAGGAGCGTTGCGACCCGCGTGCAGCTATCGCAGATTCCCGCAAAGACCATCCAATCCCCAAGCCAATAGCGATCAGGGATGGAGTCGCTTTGCACCATCACTTGCTCGGCCAGCGGCGGGAGCGGTCCCTTGCGCGCGGTGATCATCAGTGGACGAAGAGTGCGCTGCACGGTAAGCAGCACAACAAAAGTCCCGGCCAACAACACTAACAGGGCAACAGCGACTGCATTTCGGAAATACCCTCTGCCGATGCCCCACCAGCGCACTGCCGCCCTTACACCGATTGTTGCACAGGTGATTCGGCAAAGAGCGCTTCGACGAATGCAATCGGATCGAATGGCTGCAGGTCGTCAATGCGTTCACCGACGCCGATATATCGTACCGGAAGCTGAAGCTCATCGGCGATTGCCAGCACAACTCCTCCCTTGGCGGTTCCATCGAGCTTGGTGACAATCAGCCCCGTCAGCGGAGTAACCTTTGCGAACTGGCGCGCTTGCTGGAGCGCATTCTGGCCAGTGGTTGCGTCAAGAACCAACCAGACGTCGTGCGGAGCATCGGGAAGCTGCTTTTTGAGAACACGCGATATTTTTTCCAGCTCCTGCATGAGTCCACCTTTGGTGTGGAGTCGCCCGGCTGTATCAATCAAGCATACATCCACCTTGCGCGCGATCGCTGCTTTGAGTGTATCAAATGCAACGGCAGCAGGATCGGCTCCACGTAACTGCTGGACAATTTCAACGCCCGCACGCTCGGCCCAGGTTGTTAGTTGCTCATTGGCAGCAGCGCGGAAGGTATCGGCTGCACCGATGATGACGCGCTTACCCTCCCGCTGGAAATTGTAGGCGAGCTTGCCGACGGTTGTGGTCTTACCTACCCCATTGACTCCAACAATCATCACCACATACGGGGAGGGCAGTTCGGTTCGAGCAGGAGCAGCAGCATGTGTTGCGACCAAGCGCTCGGCGATTTCTGTTTTGATAGCATCGAGCACCGCGTCTGGATTATTCGCATCAATGGAGCGTGCCCGTTGCCGCAAACGGTCGAGGATATGGTCGGTTGTTCGGACGCCAACATCAGCAAGGAGCAGTGCTTCTTCCAATTCCGCAAGTAGGGATTCATCCAGGGAACGTCCGCGCAAGACTGCAGCCAACCGACCCAGCAGTGCTGAGCGTGTCTTGGCAAGTCCGTCCTTGAGACGGTCCAAGGCAAGCGCATCGCTGACTTTCTGTGCAGCAGAACGAACTTTTTCCTTGAGACTATCGAACAAACCCACAGCACAATGCAATTGTTAGTGAGACGTGCGTTGGGGACGAATTGCCCCCCAAAGACGTGCAGCATACACCAGCAGCGACCAGCCCAGCAGCGCGCTACTGACCAACGCAAGACCATCGAGCAGTAGAGCACCAATGCCCGCAATCGCAGCAAGCAACACAATGCCGATGCTTGTCGCTGCTACTTTTCCGATTGGTAGTGATGGCGGCACGCTCCCTACACGCGAGCGCAATGCCAAACCACCAGCGACGATCACCACATCGCGCCCAATAACGGTTGCAGCATACCAGAGCGGCACTGCGCCCTGCCAGAGAAGCGCCACTGCCACCGAGGCTGCTAACACTTTGTCGGCAAGCGGATCGAGAATTCGCCCAAGCTCTGATTCTGCACCATAACGGCGAGCGATGGCGCCATCGAGCGCATCGCTTGCCAGCGCAACCACGCCAAGCACCAGTGCAAACCCGCGATCACCGCTGTAAATTGCCCACACCAGCGGTATCGCCAGCGCCAGACGAGCAGCGGAGAGTATGTTCGGTAGATGCTTCATCCCGCGGTGATGCATTTGTGATCTGTGTACGGAACCACGCAACTGTTCGAGCAATGCCCTCGGAGAACGAGACCGACGGCTGCCAACCTAAGGCCTGCTGGATCCGCTCTATGCTCAGCACAATGCGCGCCTGCTCGATTCGGGGTGGACCGAACAGCGGCTCCCGATCGGTGCCTACCGCTCGGGCAACTTCACGGTACACCTCGAGCACCGTCCGCTCAATGCCCGTCCCGACGTTGAACGTTCCGGTCACCGGTTGCTCCAGTAACCGACAGTTAAGTTCTGCAATATCCCCGACGTAGATGTAGTCCCGCGTATGGGTACCATCGCCGAAGATCGTCGGACGATCGCCGCTGAGTAGTTTGGTTGCGCATGCTGCCACCAAATTCCCTTCCCCATAAACGCGCTGGCGTGGGCCGAACACATTTCCGTACCGCAGAATCGTTGTCCGAAGCGATGGATACTGCCGGGCGTACATGTTCACAAACTCTTCTGCTGCCAGCTTGGAGACACCGTACGGAGATGTTGGCACCGTCGGATCATCTTCGCGATAGGGCATGCGTTCCTGCTCGGCATACACAACGCTGGTCGAGACAAAGATGAACTGCCCCACACCACTCCGAACGGCTGCTTCGAGCAAATTCACCGTGCCAACGACGTTGACCGTTGTGTATGCAACCGGTATGCGGAATGACTCCGGAACGCTAATCAGGCCGGCATGATGGTTGATGACGTCGAATCGCTCGCGCTCGATAAGTTTGCCCGCGGCAGGATCGCAGATGTCAAGCTCGACAAGCTGTACACCATCGGGGACGTTCGCCGGAACGCCCGTGCTGAAGTCATCGAGAACGGTTACTTGGTGGCCGCGATCGCGGTATGCTTCGGCGATGTGGGAACCGATGAAGCCAGCACCACCGGTAACGAGCACCTTCACAAGCGGTCCTCCATCAGGTGAAGCATCCGCAGGGCCCGCGCTCCAACATCGGTGCGGTAGTACATGTTCTCGAAGTGGATACAGCGGACTGCCTGATAGCACCGCTCGACGGCTTCTGCCAATGATGCACCATGCGAGGTAACATTGAGCACGCGTCCGCCGGCGGTGATGAGCGTTCCATCAGCATCGCGCGCAGTTCCAGCATGGTACACACGCGCCAGTTGTTCGGCTTGCTCGATGCCGGTGATGCGGTGGCCTGATGTATAGCTGCCCGGATACCCTTTGCTTGCTAAGACGACGGTGCAGCTCCACCCATCGGCGATGGCGTTGATAGCTGTGCGATCGAGTCGCCCGCGTGCCGCACTGTAGAGCAATCGCGCAAAATCACCGCGGAAAACCTCGAGAACAGACTGCGTTTCGGGATCGCCAAAACGAGCATTGTATTCGACAACGAAGGGTTTGCCGTTGGCAAGCATCAAGCCAACATACAAGCAGCCAACAAACGGCGCATTCTCGGTCACCATCCCCTGTAGGGTTGGCTCGATGATTTGGTGTTCGATCTGAGTAAGAAGGTCTGCTGTCAAGAGGGGCGATGGAGCATAGGCGCCCATTCCACCGGTATTGGGACCGCGGTCGCCGTCGTAGATGCGTTTGTGATCCTGCGCTGTTGCCAGCAGTGCGTAGGTGGTCCCATCGCAGATTGCAAAGACCGATGCTTCATCACCAGCGAGGAAGTCTTCGATGATGACACGCTGGCCTGCTGGCCCCAATCCACCGCTGAACATTCGCTCCAACGCTGCCAGTGCTTCCTCGTGCGTACCAGCAACGACGACCCCTTTCCCCGCTGCCAGTCCATCAGCTTTGATGACAACCGGTAACGGGTGGGAGACAACGTACTGCCGCGCATCATCGGCTTCGTCGGCGGTAAAGCTTGCCCATTGAGCCGTCGGGATGCCGTAGCGCTGCATGAATCGCTTGGCATACCATTTTGAGGACTCCAAACGCGTCGCCGCTTGGGAAGGACCAAAAACAGGTATCTCTTCGATCCGCAGTGCATCTGCCAGCCCAGCAGCCAGCGGTGCTTCCGGTCCGATGACCACTAAATCAATCTCGTGCTCGTGGCAGAATTCCGCCAGTGCGCTGGGATCGAGCGGATTGGTGAGCGGGATAGGTTGGGCGAGCTGGAAAATGCCAGGATTACCCGGTGCCGCCCACACCATCGGACGTGAGGGCGACGATGCAATCGCTCGCACAATTGCATGCTCCCGCCCACCAGAACCGATCACAACAACACGCATAGGATCCACCTAAAATGGGACTTCATTGCTGGCATCGAACGGATACTCTTGGGATGCATCACGCACAGGCAACTCATTCCCAAGTGGCTCGATTCGCCAAACATCGAGGCTGGTAAAGTATATCGGCTCGCCATCGCGACCCTGAACTTCCCGCCCGGAAATGGAGAAGGTCACCTTCAATTCGGTTCCAAGGTCATATCCATCAATCAAGCCGCAGCGGTCCTGCTTGAGTACGAATTTGACATGCTGCTGATACATGCCGTCTTGAATGCACAAAATGAACTCGCGCTTGCGAAAGCGCTCGGTGACCTGCTGTTCAGGAAAAACCTTGTAGAGCGTTCCAACTGCTTCGTAGGGCATAACACACCGTGCGTTAGTCTTGGGGAATCCATTGTTCGAGAAGGAGCGGAAACTGCGCGACCACACTATCGAGCTGTTCGATCTGGTGCGCACCGGCAGTCGCCAACGTGGGACGGCCGCCGCCCTTACCACCGAGCTGTTCGGCAACGCTGGCAACTAATTTGCCTGCATGGTACTGGGAAGCAAGATCGTCGGTCACCGCGCAGACAAGGTGCGCTTTGCCGTTGAGCTTGGCAGCCAATAAGGCGATGCCGCCAGTGCGCATCTGCTGACGCAGAGACTCGGCAATCGCACGCAGCTCGTCGGTCGTCTCGATTGCGTCAACGGTTGCAGCGACAACGCGGATGCTGCCGACCATTGCCGCGTGGCTGAGAAGCTCAGGCAAGAGCACTGCCATTTTCTGCTGATGCCGGAGTTTCTCTGCCTCGCGTTCGACAGACCGTAGCCGTTCGAGCAGCGTCGTCTGTTGGCTGGCGCTTTCTTCGAGTGCCTGGCGCAAGCGCTCCATGTACGAGACAAGTCCGCTACCGGTAACCGCCTCGATCCGCCGCATACCCGCAGCGATTGCCGATTCGTCGGTGAGAGCAAACAAACCAATCTCGCTGGTGTTGCGCACATGCGTTCCGCCGCAAAATTCCGCCGAAAATGTTTCATCAACGATGACGACGCGGACGATGTCGCCGTACTTATCGCCGAAGAACATCTTGACGCCGGGAATGCGACGGGCTTGCTCGATTGGCAGAATGCGCGTTTCAACGGGAATGCGCTCGAGAATTTTCGCGTTGACGATCTGTTCGATTGCCTGGAGTTGGTCGGCACTGACTTTAGCAAAGTGCGAAAAATCAAAGCGCAGGCGATCGGGCGCAACCAGTGAACCGCTCTGTTTGACGTGATCGCCGAGCACACGCCGGAGCGCCTCGTGAACCAGGTGGGTTGCCGTGTGGTTACGCTGAATGCTCCACCGCCGCTGACTATCAACACGTGCATAAGCTATGCGACCCTGCAATGAGGGTGGCACCTCCTGACGGCAGACATGGACAATGGCTCCACCAACGCGCCGAACATCCTCCACATCGAGCGTCAGACCATCCACCGTGATGGTGCCAGTATCGCTGACTTGCCCGCCAGACTCAACGTAGAATGGCGTTGCAGCCAGCACGAGCGCATTCCCCTCGACGGCAACGACGCGCGTTTCGACTTCGAGCGTGTCGTAGCCGACAAACTCTGTCTCAGCATCAATGCTGGGGAGGATCACTTCGGCATGCTGACGCTTCTGCGCCTGACGTGATCGCTGCCGCTGTTGTGCCATACACTCTTCGAAGCCGACATGGTCAACGCTCAACCCATCATCGCGTGCCATTAGTTCGGTCAGGTCCAGAGGGAAGCCGAACGAATCGTAGAGCAAGAACGCATCCTCGCCGCGGATGACCGATCCACCGCGTGCTTTGGTCTGCGCTGCAATTGCCATGTAGCGCTCAATACCGCGATCGAGGGTAGCGTAGAACGCTTCTTCTTCGCCACGGATGACACGTTCAATGGTTGCGCGGTGCTGTCGCAGTTCCGGGAAGGCATCCCCCATAATGTCGGCAAGAACCTCGACCAAGCGATAGAGCACGGGTTCGGTGAAATCCAGGTTTCGGGCGTATCGGACCGCACGGCGAAGAATGCGGCGCAGCACATAGCCACGCCCTTCGTTGCCAGGCAATGCACCATCTGCAATCGCAAACGACAACGCCCGCACGTGGTCTGCCATTACACGCATTGCCACCCCAACCGGTGCACGAAGCTCGCGGTCATACTGTTTGCCGGAGAGTTCTTCCACCCGCCGAATTAGCGGCATGAAAAGATCCGTCTCGTAGTTCGAATCCGTGCCCTGGAGCACGGCAGCGATGCGTTCCAGTCCCATGCCTGTATCCACATGCTTGCGCGGAAGCTCCTGGAGTGTTCCGTCACTGGTGCGGTTGTACTGGATGAAAACGTTGTTCCAAATCTCGATGACATGCTGGGTGCCCGCATTGACCAGCTCCCGCCCACTGCAATCCGGCGTGCGGTCGTAATGTATTTCAGTGCAGGGCCCGCAGGGACCGGTTTCTCCCATTTCCCAGAAGTTGTCCTTATCGCCAAAGCGGAGAATGTGGGATTCGGGCAAATGCCGCTTCCAGAGCGCGTAGGATTCGTCGTCGCTGTGATGAACGGTTGCGTAGAGCCGCTCTGGTGGCAGCTTCCATTCGACGGTGAGTAGCTCCCATGCCCATGCGATCGCCTCGGCTTTGTAGTAGTCGCCAAACGACCAGTTCCCCAGCATCTCGAAGAACGTGTGATGGTAGGTATCGTAGCCGACTTCCTCGAGATCGTTGTGCTTGCCGCTGACCCGTATGCACTTTTGTGTATTCACTGCACGTGTGTACTCCCGCGTTCCGATGCCGAGGAAAACATCCTTGAATTGGTTCATGCCGGCATTGGTAAAGAGCAGCGTGGGATCACCATGCGGAATAACCGGGCTGCTGGGGACGATGCGATGCCCACGGGCAGCGAAGAACGCTAAAAATGAGGAACGGATTTCGTGTGACCGCATCGTGGTGGATTGTCAGTGTGGAACAGCAGTCGCTGTATCGAAAAGACGGGGGAGAGCCTGCTCCCATGCATACTGCAGTGACGACAACGGCCATTGGCCCGCCTGCGCGATGACGAGAGAGTCCCCGCCCGTTGTCCCAATCGCAGAGAACGGCACTGCATGCGTGCGACAGACAGCTTCGAATGCATCGGCATTGGTAGGCGCAACGCTGACGATAACCCGCGAGGGAGCTTCGCCAAAAAGATTCCCCAGCGTTGGCGCAAACGGAAGATGGAATTGCCCGCCAATCCCTTCGCAGAGTGCAGCTTCTGCAAGCGCGACGGCAAGGCCACCTTCGGCGGTGTCGTGGGCTGAATGTACCAATCCAGACCGAATCGCATTCAGCAAGCAACGCTGCAGCCGCACTTCGTTTTCGGGATCGAACGGTGGTGCTGTGCCAAGCGGTTCACCCGCAAGCATGAGAACCAACTCGCTCCCATCCAGCCGATCTTGCTGCCAACCGAGCAAATACACCCGATCGCCTTCGCCTTGAAATCCTGATGGCGTGATATGCTCAAGCGATTCGATGATACCGAGCATCCCGATCGTAGGCGTTGGATAAATCGCATGTTCCTGCGACTCGTTGTAGAAGCTCACATTGCCACCCGTGACGGGCGTATCCAGGAGGCGACACATTCGACCAATCCCCAGAACCGCTTCGCGAAATTGCCAGTACACCTCGGGGTCGTAGGGATTACCGAAGTTCAAGCAATTGGTGATGGCAACCGGCTCTGCACCAGCACAGACGCAGTTCCGCGCCGCTTCCGCAACCGCGAGCATTGCTCCGGCGTGTGGGTCCAGGTAGACGTACCGGCTGTTGCAATCGGTCGAGAGCGCGAGCGCTTTGCCGGGCAATTCTTTGAGGCGAACAATGGCAGCATCGCACGACCGCTCGACAGTATTGGTTCCTACATGGCGGTCGTACTGCTCGAAAACCCAGCGCTTGTTAGCGATCGTCGGTCGGGACAGCAGCGCAAGGAGCACCTCTTCGACGCTGCGATCGGCATGGCTGCGTTCAAAGGCTGCTTGGTCGAATGCGCGAGTATGTGCCAGATATGCTGCTGGATGCCACTCCCTCTCATAGACAGGTGCACCACCACCGACGACGAGTGCATCCGCCGGCACGCAGGCGACGCACTCTCCGTTCCGCCAGCAACGGACCATGCCATCATCGGTGACGACGCCAATCTGCACAAGCGGAACATCCCACTTGCGGCAAATCTCCTCTGCGATTGCTTCCTTGCCCCGCTCGACAACGACGAGCATTCGCTCTTGCGATTCGCTCAGGAGAATTTCGTAGGCGCTCATGTCCTGCTCGCGAAGCGGAACGCGGTCAAGGTCAATATCCATGCCGACGCCACCTTTGGCGCTCATTTCGCTGGTCGAGCAGGTAATACCGGCGGCTCCCATATCCTGCATGCCGACAACACAACCGGACTCAATCAATTCGAGCGCTGCTTCCAGGAGCAGTTTTTCGGCAAATGGATCACCCACTTGTACGGTCGGTCGCATATCGGCACTCGATTCGTCGAATTCGCGTGAGGCAAGCAACGACGCACCGTGGATACCGTCGCGCCCTGTGCTCGAGCCCATCAGCATCACAGGGTTGCCGACACCCCGCGCTGCCGATGACACGACGTGGTCAGTACGAACAAGTCCGACTGCCATCGCATTGACCAACGGATTGTCGTTGTAGCAGGAGTCGAAGTACACTTCGCCGCCGACGGTGGGCACACCGAACGAATTGCCATAGTCACCAATTCCGCGCACCACTCCCCGCACAAGGTACGCAGTACGTGCCATCGCCGGATCGCCAAAGCGCAACGAGTTGAGCGCTGCGATAGGACGGGCACCCATGGTAAAAATGTCGCGCAGAATTCCGCCGACTCCCGTTGCAGCGCCTTGGTACGGTTCAACGGCTGATGGGTGATTATGCGATTCGATCTTGAACGCTACTGCATATCCGTCGCCAAGCGAAACCAGGCCAGCGTTTTCTTTGCCAGCTTCAACAAGGACGCGTCCCCCACTTCGTGGCAGCGTCTTGAGCATCAGGAGCGAGTTTTTGTACGAGCAATGTTCGCTCCACATGACGCTGAACATGCCCAGCTCGGTGTAGGTCGGCACTCGACCAAGCAACTCGATGATACGGGCATATTCCTCTTGGCTCATCCCGAGCTCGAGTGCAAGCGATTCGTTGACGGGGACCTCCGACCGAAGCTCGGCCGATGGGGACTCGACGTGTAGAGATTCCATCAGGGCGTGTGTTGACATCAATAGGTTGCCTCCGGCGAGGCAGCGGATGCAAAAATACCGTACTGCCGTCCCTAATAGGCAACCTCTGCATCGAACTCTGCCCGTGAGAGCACAGGAATTGGCAGCGCACCATCGCGGTGGAGCTGGTCGTTGATTGGCGATAGCTCTTGTGCGACCATCCGATCGAGCCATTGTGCTGCTCGACCAATGCGATCGGCATATTGCTCGGTAAGCTGTTCTTGCTCGGCCGTTGGTGCGCCGGGATAGTAGGCAACTGCGGCGTACAGATCAGCAAGCTTTTCCCGCAGTTGCGGTTCGGTATCGGCAAACAGCGAGGCTTTCCGCGCAACGAGTGTGTAGTAGGCCGAGTCGAGCTGAGCAGCAAGCCGGCGCATCGAAGCTTTCAGCGGTTCAGTGACGGTAGCACTCCGGCTCACCAGTGAATCGCGCATTCTTACCATGCGCTCGACGATAAACGCCAAATCCTCGATCAGCCGGTAGAGTCGCAGCAGCGCAGCACTATTTGCCCGACGCTCAGCAAGGGTAATGCCCGAACTGGTGTCGTGGCGTATCGTCACCGTTGTCGTGGCGATGCGGTCTCCCTTGGTAATGCGGATTGTGTAGCGGCCTGGCAACACGATCGGACCGAAGGACCCACCACCAGGATTGGGCGAGCGCGCCACACGGGGCGGATTGATGCGCATACCCCACCCGATGCGATTGATCCCTTTGCGTTTGCCGGGTGGAATCGTTGCGATGACGTTTCCCGCCGAATCCAGAACCTCCACTTTCATTTGCCCGATCAGGTGCCGCGTGCGCAGATAGTACACAATGGATGCATCGTCGCTGGGCGACGGAGCGACGTACAGATCGGAGCCGCTGAATTCCTGGAAGCCGCTTTCGAAACGCTGCACTGTCGGGCGGCAGGGCAGTACGACAAGTTCCGAATCGAGATCGTCCGGTCGCAGTGCACGCAGCGGAGTTATGTCGTCGAGGATGTAAGCGCCGCGTCCATGCGTTGCAACAATCAGGTCGTGTTCACGTGGGTGAATTTGGATATCACGAACAGGGGTTGCAGGGATTGCTTTGAATCGGGCAAAGTGTTTACCGCCATCAATCGAGATGAACAACCCCAACTCCGTACCGACAAAGAGCAGATTTGGATTGACCACATCTTGCCGGACAACATGGGCAAAACCACGGATGCTATCGCTGGAAAGTCGTTCCCATGTTTGCCCAAAGTCGGTCGTGCGATAGATGTAGGGAGACATATCCCCGCGCGTGTGGTTGTCGAAGGTAACAAAGCACGTGCCTGGGTGGTGAGGACTCGGCTCGACACAACTAACCCACGTGCCCGTCGGAAGCGAAGGTGGAAGCTTGCTCCGAAGATTGGTCCAACGTTTTCCACCGTCAGTGGTCAATTGGAGATTGCCATCGTCGGTGCCAACCCAAATGATGCGTTCATCCTTGGGGGAATCAGCGATGGTGTAGATGGTACAGTGATTTTCGGCACTGGTGTTATCGCGGGTGACACCCCCGCTTTCCTGTGGGTCGTACTTGGCAGGGTCGTTCGTTGTTAGGTCGGGAGAGATTCGTTCCCACGTTGTACCGTGATCGGTAGATCGGTGCAGATACTGCGATCCGATGTAGAGGTAGCGCGGATTGGCGCTGCTGATGACAATGGGCGTGTTCCAGTTGAAGCGCAGCTTTGGCTGGCCAACGCCTGCACGTGGCTGAATCGAGCGTGTTTCGTTGGTGCGTAAATTTCGACGGACAGCATCGCCGCCCTGCGATTCAAAGTAGATGAACTCTGGTCGAATGCGATCACGAACGACGGCGAAACCATCCCCCCAACCAGTTGCTTGCCACTCGCAGTTTGTGATTGCTCCACCTCGCACGCGATGAGGCGCCATCCAGGAACCATTGTCCTGCAATCCGCCCATGATGGAGTATGGATCGTCGAAGTCGTAGCTGATGCGGTAGAATTGCGACAGCGGCAGATTCCGGAACATACGCCAGCTTTGCCCGCGGTCGAAGCTTTCATAGACGCCACCATCGGTGCCAATCAGGAGGTGCTGCGGATTGAGCGGGTCAATCCAGAATGCATGGTGATCGGGATGAAGAGCGCCGCCGTAGGAGAACGTGTTGAAGGTTTTTCCGCCGTCGTCGCTGATCGCAAGCTGGAACGTCAAGCGATAGACGCGGTCTGGGTCGTCGGGGTCCACTGCCATTGTTGAAAAGTAGAACGGACGGGCTGTTACGTTGACAGCCGAGGAGCGTCGTTGCCAGTGTTCCCCACGGTCGGTTGTACGATAGAGCGCACTCTCTTTTGCTTCAACCATTGCGTACACGATCTCCGGCTGCGATGGCGCTATGGCAAGCACGACACGTCCGAGCTCCCCGCTGGGTAAATCCGCTGTCAACTTCCGCCACGTGGTGCCGCCATCGGTGGACTTGTAGAGTCCGCTTCCCGGACCGCCGGACGAGAAGCTCCACGCTTTCCGCCGGAATTGCCACATCGCAGCGTACACGATGCGTGGATCGGCCGGATCAATGGCAACATCGGCACAGCCGGTTTTCTCGTCCACATACAGCACACGCTCGAACGTTGCACCACCATCGGTCGAGCGGTACAGTCCGCGGTGCGGTGAGTCGCTCCACAGTGCACCCAACGCTGCCACGAAAATGCGGTCCGGGTTACGTGGATCCAGTGCAATCTTGGCAATGCGCTCGACACTATCGAAGCCAACCTTTTTCCAAGTCTTACCTCCATCGGTGGTGCGGTAGAGACCACCACCGATCGAAACGCTATTGCGAACGTTCGATTCACCAGTTCCAACCCAGAGAACCGAATCTTGGTGCCGTGGATCGAGCGCCATTGCACCAATGGATTGGTAGTCTTGCTTGTCGAAAATCGGTTCGAAGGTTGTGCCGCCGTCTCGCGATTTGAACACGCCACCAGCAGCAGAACCGACATAGATCACCAGCCGGCGGTCGTTGGGATGGTGCGTATCCACCGGAACATAGGTTGCTTCGATGGCTGTGATGCGACCCGAACACGTCGCTGGTCCGAGAGCACGCGGTGTGAGATTCCCCCACACTGCAGGACTTGGTTGTTGAGCGATTCCACTCGATTCGATCGCAACGAGAAGGACAAGTGTGCACCACACGTATTTCATCGTGACTTTGTTCCTGTGGTTTTACTTGGCTGGGGGAGCAAACAATGCAGCATCGAGTGCAGGGTTGAGCTGGTAGCGTTCAACCAGGAGAAGACCGTTGGAGGTGTCGAGCACCATCGGCAGCAGGACGCCTTCGACACGCTGGTAGTTGCCGAGGGTCGCGTTCCACTGAACCTCTTCGCCGTTGATGGAAGCTTCGACGGTGACCTTGACCAACAACCCTAAGTCAGGATCGAGAAAGTACGTCCAGACCGACCCATCAGCATGGCGGGCACGAAGCTTATGGCAATCGGATCCATCGATCTCTTCGGTGCCCACGTATTCGAGTGTTGCAGCGGGGTTGAGCAAATCATTCTGCCATAAGCGAGCCATCACCTGCAATCGCCACAGTGCCGCTTGATTGAGTGGCTGGGGAACCAGTGACTGCGTCCACGGCTGAATACTCCACCCATGTGTGCCATCGGTCCAACTTGCAGCAACGATTCCCGGTTGGAGTACCAGTTCGGTGCGAACCTTAGCGCCCTCGACCCATGCACGGTAGCTACGTTTCCACGAGCCATCGGCGCTGGAGATTTTTCCCGAGATGCTCCACGAACGAAGCGTTGAAAGATTCTCTGCATCGCCTATGGCTTGCCGATAGGCGGCAACAATATGGGCAGCATCCTGCGCTACTGTTGGTAGCGAGAATGCAAGCACCGCGATACCAGCTATGAGCACTCTGCGCATTGCATCAACAAAAGTTGTTCGACATTCATCGCGCTGGGTGGTGTGTACCTACGCATGCACTGGCGGTTCGGTTACAGCTACCGCTGAGCAAGACGTTCGGCAACAGCAAAGATGCACTCGACGTAGTCGCGGCTGTTGTTGTAGTGAAACAGTGCCGCCTCTTGTTGCTCACGGCGCTCCGACCAACCATTTGCACGGAGATAGTTTGCTACACTGGCGATTGCATCGGCAGGATCGAACAGGTCCACTCGTCCATCGCCGTTGCCATCGCGTGCCCACTGCGTGTAGCTCGAGGGAATAAATTGCGGTAACCCAAACGCACCTGCCCATGATCCCGTAAGCGAAAGCACGTCGAAGCTTGAGTCCTTCGCCAATCGAGCAAGCGTTTCCAATTGCGAGAGCGCCCACGCCGCCTTCCGTCGCGAGCGCACTTCCACCAGAGAATCCAGATACGCACGCCGCTGGGGATCGGCAATCGTGTCGCGATAGGTCTGCTGATTTGCAGCAATGTTGTCTGGTTCATCGGCGGTTGCCAGCGATGCATAGACGCTCCAGACATGGTGGGTGCCGGTGAATTTGCCGAACTTGGTTTCTACCCACAAAATGGCTGTGATAATCTCGGCAGGAACACCATACGTGCGCTCAGCTTTCTGGAGTAGCTCACGGGTGGAATCCATGAAGGCACGGCAGGCTGTAATGGATGCATCGCTCCAGTTCGGTGAATAATCCACTCGGCGGAGAAATCCGACGACATTGATTCGGAGCATCTGCGGCAAGAACGTCGTGTTTGGATGGTGGAAGGCAGCCCAGAGGAATGCTGAATCCACCCCCCGTTCGAGGAGCCGGTACACCGTCGGTGCAAAGCGTTGGTCGCTGCCGGCAAGAATAGCGCTGGCTTGTTCCATGCGACGACGCACCACTGGATCAAGCGTGGAGCAATCACTAAGTATGAGCACCGCCACGCCCACCATGATCAACCAACGAGAGCTCATGCGCTTATTGCTTGGCGCCATTGGTGATTGGTGTCTCGATGGTGATCTGCACGGTGCGGCAGTAGGACCGTCCCTCCGGCGTTGCATTGTCATAGAGCAGCTCATCACTTCCCTTGGGATCGAGCGTGACCGCACTTGGAGAGAGTCCCAAGACCCGTTGAACTTCCATACAGCGCCGCCGTGCTAACTCGCGGTTGTAGTCGGGATCCCCGCTGCGATCGGCATACCCAGCGATCAGGACCCGCGAATTCGGCTGAATCCGCGATTTGACCTCCGTCAGAAACTGGCGATGCACCGGCGTCAGATCCGCTTTGTTGAAATCGAAGACAATCAGCGAGAACCGATCAATGCGTTTGTCATCGCGTTGCTCGAAGCGCTTTTGGCGAACGGTCAACTGTTGAACATTGAGCTGAACCGTTTTCTCCATTGTTTGCCCCGTGCTGTCCTGAACGGCATAGGTGACGGTTACCGGCTCGTCAAGTTTGGGATATGGTGGCTCGGTTACGTTCCACCGGTATGGTCCTGGCTGGCCGGATTCACCCGCGATGGTTCGCATCGTTCGCCCATCTTGTTCGATGCTTGCTCGCCAATGTTGGAGCCCAGCTTCCGATTGCACCGTCGGCACAAACTCGACCAGCGGAGGCGTTGCGCTTACGGTCAGGTTGGAAATCGTCACCGGGCGGAGGATTTCTGGTCGGGATGCACTGATTTCGACGCGGCGGTTTTCCTCCTGACCTTCCGGTGTTGCGTTGTTGGATGGCGACGCTGGCAAATTTCGAGCTTGAATTGTGATGCGACTTGGTTCTATTCCCCAGACGCGCACAAGGTAGTCGCGCACAGCGACAGCTCGCGCTCTCGACAGTGCGATGTTTCCAGACTCGACTCCAACGCCAGTATTTGTGCCGGTCAAGACCAGTCGTGCATCCGGATACGCACGCATGCGGGAACCAACAATGTTGAGCAGGTGACGATATATCTCCAACGTTGCCGGGGGCAAGCGTTTTTCGTCGAACCCCGCGGTATCGGTTTGCTCGAGCAATGTAAGCCGACTTAGTTCAAGCGTTGCACTCCCTTCCGGAAAGAACACCTGCGGGAGCAACGGAAAACTTTCCTCAACTTCCGTTTCTTCGATAACAACTTTTTCCATGCTATCGAGCGGCGTTCCATCACTCCGGAGGGGACGCACAGCAACGTCCACAGTCAGCAGCGCTGCTCTCGGCACGCGCCGTTGGTAGTGTTCGGTGATTGTGGTTGTCGAATAGATGAGCTTTTGATCGCCCTGCATCTCGGTGCGTTCACGTGTCGAAACTTCGGTAGCAGTACGCACCACTTCCTCCCGCTCAAGCCCAACAACAGCGATGGTACTGGTATCACGGGCATAGATCGTATCGCGGAACAAGCGCGGCGGTGGCGGTGGATAGAACGCGTAGCGCACACTTGCACCAATCGCAATTGGGGCAATCTGCCATTGCACGTCGCGCGTGACTTGGACTAAGGGGTAGTAGTACCGCAGTTCGGGCGTGATGGTGAGCTCCTTTGTGATGGGAAAGTCCACACCGGCTGAAAAGCTCAGATGAAGTTGTGCGCGATTGACATTGCCGACTGTACCGGTGCTGATATTCCGCTGGCGGGAGGAATCGGGAAGGTAGAACACGTAATCGGGTTGGGTCAGCGTTTCGGTTTGGCGAAACGTGTGCTCAAGCAGGTACGACAGGCGCAGACCGATTCCCAACCGTACCCGACGGAAGAGCACTCCACCAAGGACAGGCTCGACCGTTGCAGCAGGGAATGTTGTAAAAAGCTCGTGCATCGCCTCGACGGTTGTCGTTTGATTCCCACCACCGATGTCGGCAGTATTCCCAATTGTCTCGCTCCGGAAGAGTCTGCCACTGAGCGGAGCATACCCAGCACGGAGCTCGACGGCAAATACATTCCCCAGCGGATAGGTAGCAAGAAGTCCGGCGCTCCCGACACCGCCGGTGCCCGTCGTGTAGTTCGGACCGCACCGGAACGCATTAGGGAGCGACTGGAAATCGGCTGATTGAATGTTGTTTTGGTAGGCTATCCATCCGCCGATGTACAGCCACGGCTGGGGATGCTCCTGTGCCCAGAGACCAATGCTGATGAGCACAAGCCAAACGGCTATCTTCATGCACGCTGCATGCAAAGCTGTGGACAAGCAGGGCAAATATACCAGCCTCTCCTGTAAACGCGTGTGCAGCAGTCAGAACGCGGCTGGTGCTGCGTTGCTAAATCGGTAGCAATGCCTTCGAACCTGTCCGGCTGCGCGTATTACCTTGCTTCGATGCACCCGCACCGCAGGTCGAACAACCCCATCACTCTCACCACGGAAGAGAAATCTCACTTCGCGACAGCCAGAAATGTTCGATAGGTGCCAGCCGGCGTTGTCAGAACGACTACGACGACACCACTCGGCATCGCATCCAGTGGCAGCGGAATCATGGCCTGATCACCTGCTGGCAGCTCCATCACTCGGCGGAGGAGCACTGCACCACTGAGACTGGAAAGCTCGACAGCATACTGCCCTTGCACAGGCTTGCGGATTATCAGAGTCGCTTCGTCGGTTGCTGGATTGGGATTGAGTTCCATCGCCATGGATCCGGCGGTGAGCACAACTTCTCGCGGGAAGCAATACGTTCCGAGCGTCAGCATTCCATTCCGCACTTGGACGATAGGTTGTTTGAGAACATCGCGCACCACCAACGAGGTAATGTACACCGAATCACGAAAGATCCGTGAGGCTAATCCAATTCCTTCAAACATCCCCAAGAGCTGCGGTTCTGTTGTACGGAGTGTGACTCCTTCACGGAGCACACGAATCGTGTACCACCCATCACGGTCTATGCTGGCATCGAGGACAATGCCCGGACGTGTGCTGCGATAGTCGAAAAGCTTACCGTTGATTCGTACCGTGTACTCAATCGTTGCATCAATGATCGAATCCTGTTCCTGAGCAAGCTTCACTGTTACGGGAACAGAGATCGCCTCACCAATAAGACCGTGCGCGCTGATCACCTCGGCAACAGCAGTAATGCGTTTGTCGTAGGACGAGAGCATGATTGGCTGCACAAACGTCCAGGGACAGGGCAGCACAACATCCAATTCAACACGCACAACGGTTGTATCCGGAACTTGCGGCGAATACTTGAGCGACACATCGAGTCGTTGACCGACTTGCAGTACTGCACCGACAACGCTGGCAAGAGGTCGTCCGTCAATAGCAAGCCGCGTTATCCGAAGGTCGGGATAGTACGGTGTGATACGAATCGCGTTGAGCGTAAGAGGTTCGTCGTCGGTATTGACAAAGTAGATTATTTGCTCAGGGTATTCGAGCAATGTTTCTCGGTCGAGAAAGCGATTATCCCCACCACCTGACATCGAAACGGGATTGAATTCTGTGCGGAATGGCTGTGAACTTCCCGGACAGCCGATGCTATCGTACACTGTTACGGTAAACGTTCCCGGCTGGCTTACAGCAATAGTCTCGGTCGTTTCGCCACTGCTCCATTGGTACCGTGCGAATCCGGGTGTTGCGCGGAGTTGGATTGTTGTACCAGCACAGAACTTGGTCGGTCCTGTGATTGTCGGTTGTGGTGTTGTATTCGCTCTCACGGTCTGTGGTGGCGAGGTGTTCACGCATCCGTTGGTGTCAGTAACGGTCACCGTGTAGGTGCCTGCTTGCTGATCGCTGATGGTGATGCGTCGAGTGCGTTCACCGTTTGACCAGATGTAATCGGTATAGCCTTCGCCAGCATCGAGCGTGGTTGTCTCCCCTGGGCAAAGGTGCGTCCTCCCATCAACGACGACAACCGGTTGCGGTAAGGGATGAACACGGACAAAGGCCTCAGCGTTGTAGTCGCAACCTCTTCCGCGATCGTGCACTGCAAGCGAGACGCGCGAAATCCCACTGCTATCCCAGCGGATGCGGACAACGTTGGACATCGGGTCACCGATAATGACACCGCCTGCACCCACAATGCTCCATTGATAGTCGTAGAGCCGATTGTATGCAGTTCCAAAAACGATGGTCTTGCCTTGACAAATCTCTGGAGGCAAGGCGAATTCCGCCAGTGGTTGTTCGCTGACAGTGACAGTCATTGTGACGCGTTGCGTGCACCCTTGTGCATCGCGTACCAGCAAGCGGTACACGCGCGATGCGGGCGGAATAATTCGTTGTACCGCGCTGGTGCGGTCGAACGTGTCTTGCACGGGGCGTCCCTGCGCATCGAATGCTTCCCATTCGAACTGGTACGGTGGCACGCCACCACTGACCATTGCCGAATCCCCAAGCTGGATTTCCTTCCCAAAACAAATGGACGTATCCCGCAACCGCACAACCATTGCTGGCTTGACGCGAACAAGAACGCTATCGGTACGGGTGCAGCCTTTTGCATCCGTAACGGTGCAGTAGTACATCGTCGTTGCTGTTGGGAACACTGTAGGATTGGGAATATCCGGCGAGCTAATCATCGTTGCTGGCGACCATGAAATGCGGTACGGCGCTGTACCCCCAGTTGCTAACGGATTGGTACCAACTTGGACAGGCTCTCCAGCGCAAATGTCCGTCGAACGCCGGGGAAGCGCAAGTACAATAGGCTGGGTAACATTGATGCGGGCAGTATCGAAAGCATCGCACCCACGTCCGTCCCGTACGCGAAGCACAACGGTAAGTTGTTGCACACGATCGGCGCGAAAGGTCGGATTCGATGAAGTGCTATTCTGCGTCGTTGCTGGCAAACCGAACCATTCGAATTGATAGGGCTGCAATCCACCATAGGCAGTTGGTGCTCCACCCAAGACGACATCTTGCCCAACACAGACTTCGATTGTACCGCCCGCAGTAATTCGCGGTGGTGAGTACATCATCACCAACACGGTATCACGACCGATAGCGCCATCGGCATCGGTGACGGTGAGGACATAGCGTTGCATCGAGCGAAACGCCGTCACCGTTGGGTTCGGTGCAGATGGGTCGTCAAGCCCAGCAGGTGGATCCCATTGGTAACGATAGGGTGCGCGGCCGCCGAGCGCTGTCGGCGAGCCACCAAGTTGTGCGGTCTGTCCTTGACACAACTGGAGGGTATCCTTCCCGGCATCAACAACAATCTGCGCGTGCACCACATTCCAGGATGCAAGCACGCAGACGGCGGCAATCATCTTCCGCATGGCGTGCCCGGGAATTGTTATCGGTTTGATTGTTGACAGCATAAACTGTGCCAAAGCTCCTGTGGGAACGCCACCTCCGATGCGCTACAAACATACGCACTCGAAGTTACCGCGGTTTAGTCCGCAGCGTGGCATACACACTCCACTGACTCCCACACAGAGCCTGCGACACCAGCTCCCCATACGTATCGGCATTGCACCGAGAAACTACACTCGCAGCGATCCCACGCGTTACCCCAACAGCTCGTGGTAGCGTCGCGCTCGATATGCGAAGATGCGCTCGAGTTGTCGCCGAACCCAGAGGGCATGCACCGCACGACCCACGATCCCATACGGCAACAGGTACAGCACTTCATCTTCGATGAGTGTGGCATGGTCGCTCACAGCACGAAACGTGTGGGTGTGATGCCAGAACGAGTACGGACCCCGCACTTGAACATCCACGAAACAATGCGGCGGTTCATACCGCGCTATGTAGGTCGTCCATCGCAGTGGTATCCCTGTAATTCGAACAGTGTAGTCAATGAGTGTCCCCTTCTCCATCGTTATTGGCGATGGAGTCAGGATCCGAAAGTTCAACTCCGGCGGCGTGATGCTATCGAGGTTTTCTGGTCGCTCGAAGAAAGCAAAGACTTCTTCGATCGGACGCTCAACACGTTGAGTACAGTACAGACGGTGCATTGCGTGCCACTTGATCAGTTCAACCATGGATGCAACGCACCCAACCAAGACACTTCCCTCGATAGTTCCACTGCCAGTTATTCGACGCGCTCCATCCACTTACCGCACGATCCACACCAACCGACTCTGCCACACATCACCAACGCGATACCGCAACACGTACACACCGCTGCTTATCTCACCAAGCAGAATACGGTCACCGCGCACCCGGCTGACCTCCCCTCCAACAACCGTGTACAACACCACCTCCGCGACGCCCTCGCCACGAACCTCGATCGCATCCCCACTCTGCACCACCATCGCCTGCTCGACCAACCGAACGCCGCGCAACACATCCACGCATACCTCCTTGCGATACACCTGGCCGCCGCGCACCGCCACCTCCGCACAGCCGTCTCCGACAAACTCCACCACCACCTGTCCTCGATGCTCACCTCCAACAACGCCAACAACACCAACGCGCAGCAACTCCTGCTCGCCCTCCCGAATATCTACCTCACTCCACCGCTGCTCCACTACCTGCCACAAACCATCCCATCTGCTCCCCTCCACATCGCACACAACACCTCCCACCCGAACCCGAACACCTACATCCTCCAACACCACATCCGACGACGACCGTGCTCGCACCGAAAACTCCACACGCTCCCCTGCTCCTACCTCCACCAACGACGGCTCCACCCAGACCTCCAACCGCGCCGGCTCCTCCACCCGTACCTGAACCTCGACTCGACCACGACAGCCATGCTCATCCTCCATCACTCCGCGATACTGACGTTCTCTGTCTGCTCGCACTCGATACCGACATTCCCTGCTCACCACCTGTCCTGCGCTATCCTCCCACCAACACCGCACTCCATTGCCCTCCAACACCAACTCCGCATCCTCGCCCACACACACCGCCACATCTCGACTCCGTACCTCCACCGGCGCATACACACTCACCTCCACCGTATCACTCCCAACACATGCACCGCGGCGCCCTACCACAACATACTGACCTCCTTGCTCGACCTTCACTCGAAACTCCGCTCCTTGTCCAATCTCCACGCCATCGCGATACCACACATACTCGGCCACCGGGTCCGCTCCTTGCACTCCAAGCACAACCTCCGCTCCGCTGCACACCCACCGATCCTCGCCTGCATCCACACGCAACTGGCTACCAACCCTCACCTCTACCGTATCCCGTCCACTGCATCCTGACGACATCTGCCCCTCCACCACATACCACGTGCTCTCCTCAGCTATCACCTCCAACCAACTCCCACGGCCTACCTCACGACCACCACTGTCGTACCAACGATACGCCGCTCCCGCTACCGTGTCCCGTACCAAAAGAACTACCGTCTGACCCTGACATGCAACCACATCCAGCCCTTCCACAACAATCCCATCACGTACACGAAACCGCACATACCCGCTATCGCTGCACCACCGACGTCCCTGAACCTCCACCCGATACTCCGCATCCTCAACCGCCGTCACAATCAACTCCCGCTCCTGACTCACCACCTGACCACGACTATCACGCCACACGTACACTCTCCCTTCTCCGCCCGTTAGTACGACCACACTCCCTCGACACACAACTGTATCCAACCGCACCGCTCGCGGACGATCCAACCATGCTTGCCACGCCAGTAAATGTGTGTGTGTGTGTGTGTGTGTGTGTCAGCTTCTGCACCGCAAATTCTTCCCTTCCCCAGGCGCTCCCGCTGGGCTGTACTGCACGTCCCATCGGTTGTCGGTGCGTATGCATCGTTTCACCTCTGCTTACCTACACCCCAAAAATAATCACTGCAACGGTAATAACCAAATGATTTTTTCTCCACTTCCAAGATCATTGGCATTGCTTTTGCAGTTCTTCAGAAGAGAACGTTCCACCATCGCACGGATGCAATGGCACGGATGCTGAACACCGAAACACTCGGTGCTCTTGTTGATAAGCTTGCAATTGTCAACCTGAAGCTCTGGCACTGCCAAGAGCTCCTCTATGGCAGCGGTGATATCCCCGCCGATCAACTGCCGCAACTCCAAGAGAAAAACTACTCACTCCTCCAGCAGCGGCAACGCCTCATCGAAACCATTGATCAATGGATCGAACAAGCAGTGACCGATCCATCAGAGATGCTCATCACCAGCCCGCAGAATAAGCTCTACGGCCGGTTCAGAACCGACACCCAGCTATGATGATGCACACAGTAAACATTCTCCGCGACAGGCTCCAACCACATACCATGGGTCAAATGATTGATGCACTCATCATCATGAACATTCGCATGTGGCATGCACAGGAGTTGTTCTTCGACCTCGAAAAACTCTATGCCTTGCCCCATGACCAGGTACTGCCCCTGCTGACGGAGACTACACGACTCAACCTTCTCCGCAATCAAGCGATGGATGGCGTTGACGCATTGCTTGCCAGACACTTAAGCGAACGCTTTCCCCATCTGCCGACGCAGCAATCACAACCACAAAACGACATCATCTGGGAACCTGTATGAGCCAGAACATTCGCATCCCAGTCTATCAGCCTTGGCTTTGCGGCAATGAGGAACGCTACGTTCTCGATTGCCTGCGCTCGAACTGGATTTCCAGCAAAGGACCCTACATCGCTGCCTTCGAAGAGCGCTTCGCAACGACTATCGGCGTGCGCCATGCCATCAGCGTGTGCAATGGAACCGTTGCACTCCATGTTGCGCTGGCAGCACTTGGAATAGGATCCGGCGACGAGGTCATCGTCCCAACATTTACCTACATAGCCCCTGTCAACGCCATTGTGTACTGTGGTGCGACCCCAGTGTTTGTTGATTCCGAACCGCGCACGTGGCAACTCGATCCGAATGACGTGTACCGCCGCATCACACCACGGACCAAAGCAATTGTTGCTGTACACCTGTACGGTCATCCAGCAGAGATGAATGCGCTCTCCTCGCTTGCGCGCGAGCACGGCCTATTCTTGATCGAAGACTGTGCGGAAGCGTTCGGCGCTCGCTACCATGGTAAGCACGTCGGCACGTTCGGTGATATTGCAACGTTTTCCTTCTACGGTAACAAAACAATTACCACCGGTGAAGGGGGCATGGTTGTCACCAACGATGACATGCTTGCCGAGCGTGTCCATCGCCTCAAAGGTCAGGGATTAGCACCCTACCGTGAGTACTGGCACGATATCATTGGATACAACTACCGCATGACAAACATTGCTGCTGCCATTGGGCTTGCACAACTGGAAAACGCCGAACGTTTCCTCCACCGCAAGCGGGCAATCGCTAAGCTCTATCAGCATCTCCTGGCGGGTACAGTGCTCGAATTCCAGCAGGAAGCTCCTGACACAGAACACGCCTGGTGGATGGTTTCTGTGCTCACTCCAACCGCCCACGATCGCGACGCTCTTCGTACCGAACTCCGACGCGCCGGCATCGAGACACGACCAACATTTTATCCAGTCCACACGATGCCGATGTATTCCCAACGATATGAACGCCACCGCACCGCCGAATCGCTGGGGTTACGCGGTATCAACCTTCCCAGCTATCCAGCACTGACCGATGACCAAATCGAGGAGATCTGCCACATCATCACCAAAGCTGTAGAGCGTATTCCAAGGGAACACCACCAGCATCATTGCTCATCCACCCTTGCACCGACGCAATGAAACATCACCCATGTAGAATCTGTGGAGAATCAGCACGCGTACTGTTTTCGGCGACGGTACTCGGGAAGTACTCGATAACATACTACCAGTGTCAGCGCTGCGCTGCTGTTCAAACCGAATCGCCTTACTGGCTCGACGAAGCCTACCGCCAGCCCATCGGTGATCAGGACACATGGCAAATAGAGCGTAGCATGTACGCAGCAGCACTTGTCGAATCGCTACTGCCACTTGTTGCTCCCCAGCACGCAAGCGTGGTAGATTACGGTGCGGGATACGGCATGCTTGTCCGGTTGTTGCGTAATCGTGGCATCACAGCATACTGGTACGATCGTTTTGCCGATAATCTGTTTGCAAAAGAATACTCCTGGCAGCATGAGCGTGCAGACTTAGTTACTGCCTTCGAAGTCGCAGAGCATTTTGTCAATCCACTCGAAGAGTTCCGCCAAATGTTCTCGATTGCACCGGCGGTGCTGCTTTCGACGGTACTTGTCCCCACGCCACCTCCTATGCCCGATCAGTGGGACTACTACGCGCTCAGCGGTGGGCAACATGTCACGCTCTACACACTCGAAACATTACGCTATCTTGCTGCACAGTTCGATGCACATCTCTACAGCAACCGCACCAACATTCATCTCCTGAGCAAACAACCACTCGAGGACATCAACGCAGTATCCACGCTGGGGGCATGGCAAGCCATGATTCATCGCATCGAACAAACCTTCGCTCCCGTGGTCGGACAGCCACGGTTGGACGCTATTCCACATCAAACGCGGCAGCGATCCTATTCGCACCTGTTTGGTATTGCAATCTTCCATGGAATCGGAGATATTCTCAACGCAACGATTATCGCACGCCAGCTCAAAGCCGATCATCCCAATGCCCATCTGGTGTGGTTGACCGCTGAGCAGTATTCCTTCGTTCTGAAAAATAACCCCGATATTGATGAGCTGGTCACACTTCCTGGTGATCCGCGTGCGTTGGATGGACAGATTGACCAACTCCGTGCTGCTCGTCCGTGGGATGGATTCTTCGTGCCAGCGCCATACATGGCCTACGACAAGCTCCCCGGTGGCGATTTGACCGAACTTCTGCTGGCAACCTATGATGGCAAGCTGACCGTGCCGCTTCGGTCGGTGATGGAATTGACCCCAGAGGAAGTTGCTCAGGCTCGTGCATGGTGGGCCCAGCTTCCCGCCGATCGTCCGCGTATCTTGGTCGAAACCGAGTTCTTCTCATCCCAATCACCGTGGGATGTCTCCTATGCGCGCGACATGATCGCTGCACTACGTCCACTCCAGCCCGTGTTCGTATTCACAGCAAAGCATCGTCCTCCCTACCTGGATGAACTTGCAGCAGACTACCCCGACATCTTGTGGTGTGACCTACCCTTCCGACTGAATGCCGAACTCTACAATTGTTGCGATGCGTTTATTGGTGTCTCCTCGGCTATCTCCTGCCTGAGCAATTCGACATGGTGTCGGGAGGACATACCCCATATCGAGGTGGTAAGCGGACCACACTGGAGTACCTGGCATTTCCGCCATCACACACGGCGCCGCATAGCATTCGATCGTACTAAGTTCGGCCAAGCACTCGAGTGGCTTGCACAGCTTCTCTCCAGTGGTTCGGCAGCAACTACTACCCAATCGGAAGAAACTCTCCTGGACCTTTACACGCATCGTATCGAGGGTAAATACCACTGGCTTTCGCCAGCACTGCTTCCTCACTCTGCAACAGGGATAGGCCAGCAGGATGCAATGCGCACCATTGCTCGTGTGCTCGGCGGTCTGGAGCCATTCTACTTGTGCTATGGTGGTATCGGTGATTTCCTGCTTGCCCTCAGCTCAGCACTCGACGGGGAGGATCCCATCACTGTGGTTACCTACCCCAATTCGACCGCTGCTGCACAAGCATTTTTCGACGCCTTACCGCAGGTGCGTACGGTGTATATACTTCCTCGCCATCCAAACCCGATGGAGCAGTACATCGCTGGCATGTATCTACGCACAGTTACCCATCGCCTCCCCAATTGCCGCGGACGGGGCGTCACGCCTCCAGCACGAGAGGATGATTTCTGGCAACCAGGTCTCGACATTGTCCGAACCTGTGGGGTCAGCCTTTATCCTCGATGGGTAAAACGGTACAAAACCACCCAGCTTGAGAAGCCGCAGATTGTGATAGCACCAATGGGAAGCACCTGTGGGATGTTCCGTAGCAAGCGGAACATTATCGCGCCGCAGTACTGGGAGCCTCTTCTGTCTGTCTTTCGCGAACACGGTCTCCGACCGATCATCATTGGCACACCAGATGAAGCATGTGCCTATCCAGCTGATCAGTGGGCTCGTGATGAACGCAGCTATTCCTTTGAGCAGCAATTCCAAATCATCGCAAGCGCCGACTTGGTCATCGCTGCGGATTCATGGCATAAAACGTTCGCTGCAATGGCAGGCATTCCTACCATTGTCTTCGAGCCGCTCCGCAATCACGACTTAGCATTTTGGCGCGATTCTTCCAATGCAGCGTTCATCGAGCCGTGGAGCAACATTCGCCTTGTTCGCAGCTGGGATGAGGCTCTGCACGCCATCACCGAGGCACTGGCAAAATGGACCACGACCACCCTCCCGCGGCGCAAGGTGCCAACTCCTCGACCGATAGAATATCACCGCAGGACAAATCCAAACCATCCGCTGACGAGCCTGCATCCCATTTTCTGGGAACGCCCCTATGCTGATGCAGAGCGGGTACTCCTCCGCCTGCCAGATGCTGTCGGAGATACGCTCATGATGACTGCGGTTACCGCAGCACTCCGACAGACATATCCACACCTGCAGTTGACCGTCGCGGGTGGCGTATTCACAGCCGACATTTTTCGCAACAATCCCGACGTCGGACGATGCGTGGTCACAAACTCCTGCGACGACCTTCGCGAGGAAGCCACCGCCGATATCATTGTGGATTACCGCTTTCTCATAGACCAGCTCCCCGAATACTACGGCATCCTACCGATGATGGACATTCTGGCAAACGTAGCCGGAGTTCACTTGCCAAGCAAGCGCATTCAGTACCACATCAGCGAAAATGAACATCAATGGGCACACGAGCTGCTCCCCGACGAGCGTGCCGTCCTTGCTGTTCACCTGGATACAGCGAAAGACCCATTCCGTACCTACCCCCACACACGGGAGCTACTGGCGGCATTGCTTCAATCAGCCGATGATACCACGCTCCTCTGGCTTGGTTCTGCTCCAGCACCAATCCGCTCCGAACGCATTCTCGACTGCGCACGAAACAACTATTCCCTTCGGCAGCAAATTGCCCTCATCGAGCGTGCGACAGCAGCCGTGGTCATTGATAGCGCCTTTTACCACGTTGCACACAACGTGTGGCAGAAACCAACGCTGCTGCTGGCAGGACCGACCAGCCAGTACCTCATCGGCGATTACACTGCTGCACCGCTCTATACCCTTCGCGCCAGCACGTGCAATACCTGTTATTGGTACCAGCACCGATGCAAACGTACTTGTATGGCAAACCTCTCGCCATCCATGGTGGCAACGGCCGCAGCACAGCTTCTACACCGTGTCCGTGCTGGAACAGCGCTCCGACTACCACCGCCCAAGCGTTCAGTGCTTCGCTGCACGTGGGACCACCTGCAACGGCACTACTACACTGCATGCATGCAACAACGGGCACGCGGTGGGCTGGTCAGCATTACCATCGTTCCTGGTGATCGGCTTCCCCACTATGCCGACCAGTGGAATGGCATCACCCTCGGCGAGCAAACATCTGAACCTGTTGTTTCACTTCACACCATATTCCACCCATGACACGACCAATGACACAGACAGAAACTGTTCCCTGCCCCTATTGCCGAAGCACCAATGCAATTCCAGTGCGACAATGCGCCGACATTGTCCAATGCACCGATTGCCAAACTGTGTACCTTCGGACTCGGCTAACAACCCAGGCGCTCTATGCGCTCTATCAGCACTATGCGCACGAAGGCTCCCATATGCGACTGCCAGCAACGCCAGAGGAAATTGCTTCGTCAGGTTTGCGACGTACCGAATTCGTTGCTGAAGCACTGGAATTTGTCACACCCGGC
>ENA-ORXB01000205-ORXB01000205.1-sediment-metagenome-genome-assembly--contig:-NODE-205-length-143499-cov-6.287034_pt1 | contig 143499 bp, 115 predicted proteins | sample MGYA00237863_ERZ511475 | MGnify/ENA primary metagenome ERZ511475 (study PRJEB26305, sample SAMN06343858) | sediment metagenome | isolation source: hot spring sediment | place: Canada: British...
TGATGGTGCCGCTGGTGACGGACGCGGAGAAGCGGAAGCGACGGGCGACGATCAAGCATAAGCGTAAGCTGCGGGGTCAGAAGGCCAAGCCGCTGCCGCCGGTGCGACCGGGTGCCGACCAGGCCTTCAAGGAGTTCAAGCTGGTCGTCTACTATGACGACACGCGGCGGCATCGGCTGGTGGAAGGTACCCAGGGCGACCACGAAGCGGCGGGACGGCTGATGCGGCGTCAGGCGGTTCGGCTGCGTCTTGACCTGGCGGACGAGAAGGTTGGCATTGTCGATGGGGCGCCGTGGATTCGCAAGCAGGTGGCCCGGCAGAACCTGCCGCTGGACGCGTTGGGGTTGGATTTCTACCACTTGGCCGAGCATGTGCACGCGGCTCGCCGTGTGGTTTTTGGCGAGGAGGATGAGGACGGCCAGCGTTGGGCGAGCGAGTTGCTGCACACCTTCAAGCACGAAGGTTACGAGGCGGCCTGGGCGAAGCTGCTCGACTGGCGTGGCAGGTTGCGGGGGGCGAAGCGGCAGGCGGCGGATGCGTTGCTGGGGTATGTGGGGGAGCGGCGGGAGATGATTCGTTATCCGGAGTTTGTGGCGAAGGGCTGGCAGTTGGGGAGCGGTCCGACGGAGTCGTGTTGCAAGACGCTGACGGCTCGTCTCAAGGGGCGTGGTCGGCGTTGGGATGCCCGGAACGCCGAGGCTGTGATGGCCCTGGAGGCTCTCAAGCAATCGGGTCAATGGCAGGCCTATTGGCTAATTCAAGCCAAAATCCCAGCTTAGTGCCGCCAGAATTTCTGGTCAGACCCCTCAAAAAGTTCGGTAGCATGATCCTGAGCAGAAAACGGCCTGCCGGTAGTTAGGAAGGCAATCTCCCAGTCTACAGCCCAGCTATCCCAATTACAGCCCAGCTATCCCAAAAGTTCGTTCCCAAATGATATAGACACTCTCATGGCTGACCCGGCGGTTATCTGGGCCACGGGCGGTTAGAAATGGGTTCTCTCATGCGTCCATGCAAGTGAAGGCGTGCCGGACCTTGCTGGGGCGAAGGTACGCCATCCAACCCCAAGGGAAGTGAACCCTGCGGGAAGCAAAGGAACATTCTCCCAAATGGCGACCTTAGCAGGGTGGTCCGTCCGAGCCGAGGAAACGTCCTTGCCAAAGCCTCGAAGGTGCGTCACAATCCATACAACGAACCTTATGAGATGAGAAAGCAGAGGTTGAAGGAGTTGTGGGTGCCCGTCGAGGAAGTACCGGACCGCTGTGGCTAGCAAAAGCGAGACAGGGCTATGGTCATGAAACCACGCAGGGTGTGGACCTACCGAATCCGATATGGTGGTGCTTTGCTGCTCATAGGCGCTATAGCTCTGGTCATCGGCTGGAGCGACGTGCTCATTGGTCAGGTCCAAATTCAACTGGCTCAACCCCCGTTACCGGGCAAGCCGGATCAGCAGGACGAGGGCAAAAAAGACAAAGACCCGGCAGAAGAGCGGTCAGAGGATGAGGAGGACGTGCCGTTTTCCTTCCCCTACGATCGCAACGTGCGGAATTATTTGCAAGGTGCCCGTGAATACCTGGCGGGCTCAAAGCAGCCTCCGTGGCAGACCGTCACGGCGTTGTTGCAGAACATCCTGGAGTCCAAAAGCGATTCGTTTTACAGCACCTACTACACAGTGGGCGGCAAGAAGAAGTTGCATCGGGTCAGTGTGCGGACCGAGGCCAACCGGATTATCGCTTCTTTTCCGAAAGAGGGATTGGAGTTCTATCAACAGGCATACGGGCAGACTGCTGCCGCGCAGTTAGAGGAGGCCATCCGGAATCATTACGATCTGGCCCGCCTGACGGAAGTGTCTCAGAAATACTTCCACACTCGTGCCGGCGGGGAAGCCACCGTGTTGCTGGCCTCCTTGTATTTGGAACGGAGCAATTACTTGGAGGCCGCTTATGCCTTTGAGCGCCTCTGGCAACGCCCCAATAGCGACGCGTTTAAGACACCTCTGACCCTGTTCAAAGCCGCGCTAGCCTTTCAACGCAGCGGCGATCCACGCCATGCCGAGTTGCTCAAAATTGTCTTGGCCGACCTTCAGCGACTCACCGAGCGCCGCGGGGGTTTGAAAATTGGCGAGCGGGTCTATACCTACCAGCAATTGCTTGCGGAGATTCAACGCCCTGTTGAAGGACTGAGGGTTGTTCAGACGCTCAGTGAATGGCCGATGCGCGGCGGAACACCCACGCGTAACGGCGTGACAGCGGGTGGACCGCCGTTTCTGGTCCCGTTATTCCAGTTCCGCCTCTTGCCCTACGCCAGCAGTCCTGCGGCTCAGCAAGCCAGCGATTGGATCCGAGTCCAATTGGAGGATTTGTACAGGCAGCCTACCCAAGGGAGTTCGCGGTCGGAAGTACGCCTGCCGGGATTTTTCCCGATCACCACGGGGGATGCGATTCTCTTCCGAACTTACGACGGAATCTATGCAGTGGCAGCACGGGATCAGGTGGTCCACGGCCGCGCGGTGCGCGCCGGAGAATTGCTCTGGGCTTCCCGCACGGAAGCGGGCTTGTTCCAACTGCTCTCCTCCGATGAATTTCAGGATGAATCCAACCCCGAATCGAAAATTCGGGGTTGGTGGGAGCAGATCAAACGGACACCGCTGTCGAGCATGCTTTACGAGAATCCGCTGGTCGGGAGTCTTTCGCACGATGGTGAATACGCCTATTACGTGGATGACATCTGGCTTGTGCCTCCCTCCACCCGAAGCGACCCCAATCTGGGAATTGTCGTTCCGCCAAGTTATCGCCGGGAATCGACGTTGGGCAAGTATGTCCACGCTGGGCAGTTAGTGGCCGTCAATCTCAAAACCGGCAGCCGGGTTTGGCAGTTGGGGCGAGTGATCGAGCATCGCTTCCCCGGCGATCCGTTACCGCCGCCCCTTCCCCCTCCCCTCAAGGAGGAGGAGGCGGACCAAGCGACCAGCGCTTTCCACCTGTGCTTGGATGCGATTTTCCTTGGCCCACCCTTACCACTCCATGGGAAGCTCTACGTGCTGATCGAACAAGCCGGTGTCATCCGCTTGTTGTGCCTGGACCCCTTCAACCTGGAGCCGGTACCGGGACGTCCGCACATCCGCACACCGGTGTTGCTTTGGAGCCAGCGTTTAGGCCAGCCGGCTCAAACCCTGCCCGACGATGCTGTGCGGCGTTTCCAATGCTGCCAATTGGCTGCTAGTGACGGCGTGATTGTTTGCCCGACCAACTCGGGAGCTGTCATCGCCGTGGACTTGATGTCGCACAGTTTGCTTTGGGCCTACGGCTACGGCCGGGCCCGTCGTGATACTCCAGTTAGACCGGGAGGGGGTGTTATCATCCGGCCCGGAGTCCCGCCGAACTACAACATGGGATTGAAAACAGACCGCTGGCATGCGGCTGTCCCGATCATTGCCTCCGGTCGGGTACTGTTATCCGCTTACGACTCAGACACCCTCGATTGCCTCGATCTGCGCACAGGGCGTCTGATCTGGTCCGTTCCCCGCGATGTCAACGATTTGTATGTGGGCGGTGTTATCAACGACAAGGTCATCGTAGTGGGACGGAATCAGGTGCGGGCCTACCACCTCTTCGGTGAGGATGTCCAGCAGCAACGCCCCCGCTTGGCCTTCGACGGCGTGGTTATTCCTACCCCGACTGGCCATGGCGCCGCAGGGAAAGGTGTGTACTACATTCCCGTCCGACCGGAGAATGCCGGCAAGGGAGAGAATCCCTCCGCGGAAATCTGGGCCATCGATGTCGAAACTGGAACGGTGCGATCAAAAACCGCGGCCCGCTTGATCGGCAACGACGTGGAACTGGCCCGCCTCGGCCTTGGAAATCTGGTCTACTTGGACAACCTAGTTATCGCTCAATCCGCCTGGGAACTGGCCGCCTACCCCTATCTGGAACAGAAACGCCAGGAAATGGATCGCCTCCTGGCGGCGAACCCGAATGACCCCATTGGCCTGATCACTCGCGGCGAGTTGCACCTCGACGAAGGCAAAATCCTCGACGCTATACGTGACTTTGATGCTGCCTTGCGGAACAATCCCCCCGAAGAAAAGCGGCTGTTACTGCGCGAGAAGCGTTACATCGCCCTTACGGAACTTCTCACCAAAGACTTCGCCGCCGCAGAAAATTATGTGAACGAATATCGGGCCTTGTGCGAGTTGCCGCCCGTGCCTGGCGAACTCCCTGAGGACAAAAACCGCCGCCTGGAGGAAACTGAACGGCGTTTGCGCAAATTCGAGTATCTCATGGCTCGCGGGCGGGAAAAGCAAGGCCGATTGGTCGATGCCTTTGAGCACTACCTGCGCTTGGCCCAACTCGGAGATGCTCAAAAACTCATCGACATGCCCGATGAACCGAATGTCCGCGTCCGTCCGGATGTCTGGGCACGGGGACGGCTGGAGGCTTTGCTTCAGAATCACACCAACGCCGAAGCTCGGCGCCAGCTCGAACAGCGTCTGCACCAGGAGTGGAGCGACATCCGCCAGAGCAACGATCTCCTCCGCTTGCGCCGCTTCGTGAGGATCTTCGGCCCGCATTCTCCTCTCGGAGCAGAGGCTCAGCTTTACCTGGTGGAACGCCTCCAGGAAACGCGCAATGCGGCGGACTTGCAGGAAGCCCAGCACCTGCTGTTGCAATTGCGGATCGCCGCTCCCGATCGAACCTTCCGCGCCCGCGCTATCGAACGCTTGGCTAGCATTCTAATCCAGCAGCGGCATCTGGAAGATGCTGTGGCCCTTTATCTGCAACTGGAGCGGGAATACCCAGATGTCGTGATCCGAGACAATATGACCGGGGCGGACTTTGCTATCCGTCTGCTGACGGACAAGCGGCTATTGCCTTACCTGGAGCCGCAACGCTATCCGCTTCCCGCTCGCTACAAGGCGGAGCTGCGGCAGGAACCGCAACCCATCCAGCCACAATTTGAATTGGAACCGCTAGGGGAATTGTTCCCCATGTATCGCCGATTCCGCTTTGTGCTCGATCAAACCGTTGCCGGAAACGGAAGCTGGTCCTTGCGGGTCTTTGACAAGGTGACGGGCAAGGAAGAAATGCGGTTTACCAGTATAGCGCCCCAAGCCACTTTCTACCTGCCCAACGGTTCGGGGGTGGCGCGGAGCCTCCAAGCCTGCGGACACCTCGTCCTGCTGCACTTTGGCTACATGATTTACTGCTACGATCTGAGCCGGGGGAAGGAAACCAAGACGGAATTGTGGAAAATCAATCTGCTGGGCGAAGGAAACGGCCCCAATCCGAATCGGGGCATCCAGGCCCAAATGCTGCCTAACGGCGATATCGTCATCCGTTACGACAATAATTACTCCATGACCGTCGGCAAAATGGCCGTGATCCAACCAAGCTATGTCGCGGTGCTGACCGCCAATGGACTGGAGGTCTGCGACCCCCGTTCCCTGGAGCAGCGTTTGTGGATCCGGCAGGACATCAAGGACCGTACGCACCTCTTCGGGGATGACCGTTATCTCGTCCTTGTGGAAACCAATCCGCAAGGCCGGCCTACGAGTATCCGCCTGCTCCGAGCAGTCGATGGCGCCCCTGTTCCCGAGGCTCCGGATTTGGGACCGACCCTCGCTGAGGCTACGAGTTTTATCATCAGCGGGACTCAGGCCCTGATTTCTCAGGGTGGAGGGGAGCAAGCGTTAATCATCCGCCGCTTGGACTTGGTTACAGGCAAAGAAATCTGGCGCAAAGAGTTTCCCGCCTCTGTCCTGCCTATCCAATCCCTTCGTGCGGAGTGGGTGGGTGCTCTTCACACTAAGGATGGGACTGCTACGATCGTGGATGCGCTGACAGGTCAGGTCCGAGCGACTCTCCGCATCGATGCTGAAAATCTGGAGGCGCACGTCAAGCCGTGCACCCGCGTCCAAATGCTCGTTGATCCCCAGCGATTCTACCTCGTTCTGGATCAAAACCCCAACAAGCCCGCTCCGAATGGCCGACGGCGAGCGAATATCGGGGGTGGGCAAAGCCTCAACGTCTTGAACATCAACGGGCCGATTTACGCTTTCGACCGAACCACCGGCCAGCGGCTCTGGTTCCATGGCGAGGGCGTATTGGAGCAGCATCAACTCGTGCTGGACCGCTTTGAGGAGCTTCCCGTGATCATTGCGGCGGTGCCCTGCCACAACCGCCAGGGTGCCATCACTTACCAGGCCACCGTGATTGAGAAGGACCGCGGGCGGCTGCTGTTCGACCAAACACTGCCCTGGCAGGGATTCTTCCAGAAGCTCGATGTCAACCTCAAAAACGGTGAAATCATGATCGGTACCTACAATCAACGCATCCGCCTGATTCCAGACGATTCACCGAGCCGTTCTGCCAGCCGGCCTTGAGTGACACGATTCGAATTCTCTGGGACAGCCCTGGATTCCCTGCGGTGAGGGCTTTGTGGACCTATACCGGCTGGGCGGTCAGGCCAAACAACTGGGTTGCTGGTCCAAAGGCCACTACAGTACAAGACTGGATCGGATAGAGATCAAGACAAGTGCGGATATCCTCCAATTGGACGGCTTCGTAGAGGCGAAGCTCCGTATCCAAATCATGATAGCTGCCGGTGGCCCACCACATTCTCGCAAGCGAAACCATGTGGCCCATGGGGCGCTCCGACACCCGCGCTACCCGCGAGGCAATTTTATTTTTAGCAATCTGCAACTCTTCGGCGGTAATGCCGTGACTTTGCACATCGTCGAGGATACGCTGGACCCGTTCGCGGTTGGCTTCCGTCTTCTCAGCCTCGCAGGAGTAGGAAACATGCAGGCAGCCGCTGCCGTCGTGTTCGTAGTAGTTGCAATCTGCGGAGTCGGCATGTCCCGGATCGACCAGCTCCCAATAAAGCCGGCTGAAGGTGCCATCTCCTAAGGTCATGGCCAGAATGTCGCAGGCATATCGCAAGGGGGAATCGGCCGGGGGTGCGGCAGTGAAAAGCATAACGTGTTCTTGCACTACCTTTTCGCGCGTGAGCACATAGGTGGCGGGAGGACGCCGCCATTCTCGCCGATCGGTGCGCTCGGAGTTGCCCCGGAACCACGCCGCACAGTGCTTTTCCGCAAGTTGGGCGATCTGCTCCCCACTGACCGGCCCGGCAACAGACAGAATGATATTCTCCGCCCCATAACGGCGCTGAAAGTAAGCGTACATCTGCTCCCGTGTTAGGGCTTGGATGCTCTCGAGACTGCCGAGCACGCTGTGGCCTAACGGATGCCCGTCGTAATACAGCTTGCGGGCATGTTCCCAAGCTACCGACTCCGGCACATCCTCGTACATTTTGATCTCTTCCAGAATCACTTGCTTTTCTGTGTCGAAATCTTCCTGACGGAGACTCGGACGGAGGATGTCCGCCAGGATGTCCATAGCCTGAGGCAGATATTCGGGCAGCACCACAGCATAAAAGACGGTGTTCTCTTCACTAGTGTAGGCGTTGTAGGCGGCTCCAATCCGGTCAAAGTCCCGATTGACATCCCACGCTGTGCGACGAGCAGTCCCTTTGAAGGCCATATGTTCTAGAAAATGAGAAACCCCAGCTTCATCTTCATTCTCATCGCGAGCGCCGGTATTGACGAAGAAGCCGAGAGCTACTGAGCGAGCCGTGGGAAGTATCTCTGCCAGCACAGTCAAGCCATTGGGCAATACAGTCTGGAAGAAAGGCATAGATCACCTCGCCGCAATGCGCACGTTTGGATTACGTACAATGGATCCATCATTCCTGTGTCTCGCCTCCAGCAGCACCCAAGAGTGTGGCTGCCTGAAGGCGCGGCTCGAACCAGTGTCAGGCATAACCCCGCTGCCAAAACACCCACCAGAGCACAGCGGCCAGCCAAAGGACAACTAGCCCGATGTAGGCGAACACATAGGGGGCTGCTACCTCATCCGCTTCGCGGGGCGTGGATGAAGCGGTTGAGGCGGTGTGGAGGGCGGTGTTTCTCATGGGCATCTCCAGCATGCGCAGGCATGTCTCATATTGGTCGTCAAGAGTAGTCGCTATCTCCTCCCGGTCATCGTTCCCCCGTGATCGCTTTCCTTCATCGGTTGGCTAGGGAGCCTTGGGAACGAAATTGGGTTGATAGGGGTGGCAGTACGGCGGCAAGGTCAACGGATGGGGTCCGAGAGTGGCCACTGTGACCGGCTCGCAGGGGAAGGCTCGCACATGCTCCAGGATCATCTCAGGGGTGAGTTGATCGATGATCTGTTGCATTTCATCGAAGGTACGGACCCGGCCGAGGAAAAACCAATCCGAGGCCATAATACCGGCACGGGATTTCGTCGATTCCTGTTGCATGATCAGGCCCGATTTGAGACCGGCTCGGATGCGGTCCACCTCATCGGCTTCCACCCCTTCCGCTAGGCGCCGCAGTTCACTTAACGTGACTTCCAGGGTCTGTTGTGCCCGATCCGCTCCGGTCCCCGCATAACCGACGATCGCAGCGACATGCCGGAATGTTTTGTGTCTCAGAGAAATCGAATAGCACAATCCCCGTTTCTCCCGAACCTCTGTGAAAAGGCGGGAACTCATTCCGCCGCAGAGAACCGCCTCGGCTGCCCGAGCGGCGTAATACTGCGGATGATTCACTGGCACGCTCGGATAGGCAAAAGCAATGTGGGTCTGATGCGTGTCTTTGAAGAGATGCCGGGAATAAGGTGTATGCGAACCGATGGCAAGTTCTGGCAGCGGTCCGGCAGGCCAATCGCCAAAGAGACGTTCTACCACGTCGCGTAGCGGTTCCCATTGGATGTCTCCCGCGACGGCCAAGATAATGCCGTTGGGTTTGACACATCGTTCATAGTGGTTTCGCAAACTCTCCGGGGTGACAGCACGAATGCCCTCAGCGGTCCCGTAGGAGTCCTGGTTCAGCGGCGGGGGAAAATGGCAATGGTGCAGTTCAATCCGGACCTGGGAGGAGGGGTTATCTTCGAGAGAGTCTAGGTCCTGGAGGGCGAGGGCTTGCACAGCGGGGAGTTCTTCCGGTGGCAGATGGGGACGGCGGAGAATGTCGGCATACACTTCCAGCACCGCGGGGAGATGGCGGGCTAGCATTGAGCATCCCAGATGCAAGGCGATGCGGCCGGCTGATTCCGAGCGATCTGTTCCCAGCGAATTGAGCACTGTTGACAATTCCCGGTGATTGCGGGACCCAGCGCCGCGGACGATCATTTCCGCGAGCAGGCTGCCTATTCCCCGCTGTTCCGGAGGATCGTAGGCCGAGCCGCCGGGGAGCAGGAAGTTGAAGGCCGCCGAGCGAACATGTTCCATCCGCTCCGCGATCAGAACCATGCCGTTGGCAAGCGTGTGCTGGAATAGCATCTGGCTCACAGGGCGTTCCATCCTCAGTATCAATTGGATGTCGCCGGGGGGAAAGACGGTTCCCCCGCTTCCGCAGGAGCAGCTTCTCGATCGGCAGCTCCGCTGCATCCCGTTCCCGGCTTGCACGCGGCCCCTTCTCCTGCGATCGCTTCACGATACAGAGTTTTGTAGCAACGGAAATGGTGGCGGCGATACAAGTTCAAGGCAGCCTGATTGCTGGCAGTTACTTCCAGATAGACACGGCGGGCACCAGCCTGGTACAGTCCCTGCAAGCCGCGACGCAGTAAAGCGGTCCCCAAACCTTGTCCCCGGTGCGGCGAGAGAACTGCCAGATTGATGATCACCCCATGATCCCTGATGTCCAAAGCGGCCTGGAGGCAGGCTACGTCTTGGCTGTTCTGGTAAGCGATCAACCAATTAGCCGCGGGACAGAAACCACGCCAGCGTGCCAAGGTACGAACGAGAACCAGACATCCGGTCACGGTCCCCAGCGACGGAAGTATGGTTGCATCACGGGAATCCCGAAAACTCTCATACAGTACCGCGGCATGCCGTTCCACCACGGCGTCCGACCACGGCACCCAAACATATCCCGGCGGAAGCCGTACCTCCCACCCTGGCTCCTCAGACAAGGCACATTCCATCATGTAACGCTTGTGATACTTCACGCACGTTGTCCTGCAGAAGCCCCTGTCAGATACTTTTTTCGTTCCTCGGCACGGGTGGGCGGATCATGAATCCTCGGCTTCCCCCGCTTGGGGCATTCGCCGGTTTCCAAGAGTCGGGCGAGGGAAAGAGCCTTACTGGTCCCGGCGCCCCGCGGTCCGCAGATAGGCGAGCAAGTTGGCTACGTCTTGAGGTTGGAGTTCTTTTTCCAGCCCTTCAGGCATCAGCGATACCGGAGTCGCCTGGAAGGAGAGGATCGCGGCACGCAGGAGGGTATCCTCCGCCCCATCAGGCCGTCGGAGCGTGATGCTGGTCGGAGTTTCAGCGGTAAGGATGCCGGTTAGGACTCGCTCATCGGCTGTGGTAATTTGGTAGGCCCGGTACCGTGGGTCCACTTCCCGATTGGGATCGAAGATAGCAATGAGGAGGTCCTCTCCGGATTTGTTGCCCAGTACGGCCAGCAAGTCGGGACCGACGGGATGGCCCACTCCGTCCAAGCGGTGGCAGGACGCACAGTGCTTTTGGAAGACCTGTTTTCCGGCGACGGCGTCTCCCCGCATCTGCAAGGCGCCTTGATAAGCTGCAACCACGCGAGCGCGATCCGGATTGACGGCAAGCGACAAAACTGCTTGGGCTTTTTGCCGAACGGAGGCGGTGGGATGCGTGCGCAACTGCTGGACCTGGGCGGAGGATAACTCGCTGGCGGGCAATCGTCTTTGTTCAATGGCGCTCAACAAAGCCAGGATGCGATCCGGCCGGCTCAAAAGGATGTCCCGCGCCAGGGTGCGTGTCGCCGGAGGAAAGGCAGGATAACGTTCCAGGAGCAGAGCCGTCACGCGGGGGTCGTTATGGGAGGCCAAGGCCTGAAGCGCCGTCTGCTGAACCGTCGAGGGTACAGAGGGTTGGAGCGCTTGCTGGAGAGCCGAAAAGCTCCAATCCAAGGGAGCGTAGGCTAAAAGTCGTGCCGCAGCTAAGCGGGCGGGAAGAGAAGCCTGTTCATCCCCGACAGTGCGGCAAGCCTGCTCCAGACGTGCCTTGATAGTGGCGACTGCTTCTTGAGCATCTTGCGGAGGCTGCGCGAGCCACGCCGCCAGACTGATGCGCGCCTGCCGCATCCCCTGTCCCAAGCCTTCCAGCAGGTTGTGCTGGAGGGTATCACTCCGCCGCTCCTTGGCGATCAGGCTGATGATAGTGGCGATTTCTCCGCTGTTTCCCCGCGCTCCGATCAAAGCAGCCAGCCTCTGGCACAGAACAAGAGGAGGGGACGGGTGGGCTATGAGCTTCTGGAGCAGCGGGATTTCCAGACCCCGGCTGGAGCTGAGAGCCGCCGTGACGAGCCAAGAGTCCGAATCCTGTCGCGTCAGTAGATGCTCCAGGACCTCTACGGCGGTGGAGGGGGGCAGGTAACCCGCGGTGAAAGCTAGTTGCAGCCGGACCATCGGGTCGGTGTCATTCTTGAGGCGTTGACAGGCCTGAACAAGTGAGGTGTGCTGTGGCAGAAGGGTTTCGGCCAGGCGCAGGCCGTGTTCCCGCACCCCTGCTAAGGGGTCCTCCAGAAGAAGCAGAATATCCTCCGGGCGGAGCGCTCCCCAACCCTGTAAAGTCCAGGCGATGTTAACACGCGCCGGCCGGCCTCGCGTTTGCAGGAGCAATTGCCGCAGGCGAGGTGCCAGATGGGGAGTGGGATTTTCAAAGAAGAGACGTTGGGCGGTCATCCTTCGCCAGGGATTGGCATGAGCTAACTCCTGGGCCAGTTGTTCCGGGGTCAATTGTGTCAGGTCAGGGAGGGGGCTGACTTGGTATCCTTTCGGCGTGATGCGCCAGATGCGCCCGCGCCCGCGGCTTTCCAAGTTCAGTTGCTGCTTGATGTCATCGGGAAGGGATAGGGGGGTCTCGATGACTTCCCGGTAGAAATCGAGCACATAAAGGGCGCCTTCGGGTCCCACGGTGAGAAAGACGGGCCGGAACCAATTATCTGTGGAAGCCAGAAATTCGCGGTCCGCATAAGCCCGGACGGCACGGAAAAGGGAACCATTAGGGACCAAACGTTCGCGATGGATCAGATTGTTGGCCGGATCACAGACGAAGTTGTCGCCGTAGAATTCCGGGGGAAACAGATCGCCGGTGTAGATGCACGGGCTGCACGCGGAGGTGAAGTAACCTCCCGGCACCAATTCCGTAGTGGCGAAACGTCCCGCATCGCTTCCTCCCGCTCGTCGGGCTGTGCGTTCCACGCGCCATGGTTCAAACGGGGAAATGCGGAAGACGCGAGCCGCGGGACCATGCTCAGGAATATCGGCGGTGACCGCTGTCACAGGCAAGTGAGGATGGCGGCGCAAGTAGTGGTCGGGAAGCACGATTTGCCGTAGATGCTGGCTGTTGGTTGCCGTGAACCAGTGCTGAAAATCATCCGCGGTCAGCCCGTATTGTCCCCCACCGCTGGTCGGTTCCAGACTTGCCGGTATGTCTGGGCGGAAGCGCAAACCCCGATTCCGCAAACTCACTGCCGGAGATTGAGGCTTTTCGGCGGATCGGACAGTTCCCCCGTCATTGCCTGCACAGCCATAAACCCAATGGTCCACCCCCCACTGCAAACTGTTCACCATCTGCTGGATGTTAGCGAGGTTGAAGCCGGTGTACAGCACGCGCTTTTTATCCGCTACGCCATCCCCATCGGTGTCTTGCAGAAAGAGGATATCCGGTGCCACCGCAACTATGACGCCGTCTCGGTAGGGCGTGATCCCCATGGGAAAGCGCAATTGGTCAGCATAAATGGTGGACCGATCAAATCGGCCGTCTCGATCCGTGTCGATCAGGCAGCGAATGCGTCCGCGGGTTTCCGGGCCGGTTCCGACGCCTCCGTTGGGGTATCCTCGCATCTCGCAGACATAGAGGCGGCCTTTTGCGTCAAAGCACATGGCTACGGGATCGACCACGTCTGGCTCCGCTGCGACCAGTTCAATCTGGAATCCCTCGACGATGCGAAAGGAGGCGAGTTCCTCCTGGGGTGACAAGGGGCCGGGCGCCTGGGGCAGTTTGCCGGTGACCCCCGCCTGTTGTTTGACTTTGGTGATAATCAACTCCTCGATAGCGGCGCTCCATTTTCCCGGCATGCCATAGTAGATTTGCGAAAAGTCGGCTTCGTATCCCCCTTCTCGGAGCAGTCGCGCTGTGGGAATGTACGCCATGACGTCGTTGGCATAACCGGTGACCCATATTGCCGGCTTGTGCGGCAATTCCTTCTTCAATCGCAAGGCATAATCGACCACCACTTCGCCGCCTAAAGCCACCCAGTGAACCTGATCGCCCAACATCCAGGTTTGGACTGGGTAGTAGGGGTAGGTGTCTGAGATGCGCCCGCGGCTTTCCAGCTCTTGCAGCAGGCGCTGGGCGCGGCGTTGGACCGCCGGGTTCTTGCTCAACAGATCGGCATTGAGCTGCTCGCGAGTCGGGACTGCTTCGATCTTGAGGGTAATGGTGTCGTAACGGGTCGAAAAAGGCCCGCGGATCGTCTGGAGTTTTCCCAAGACGACCTTGCGTACCGCTTCGGCGAGTTCCTGTCCGTGCTTCTCACATAGCTCTAGAGTGCCTCGGGGATGGGGATTGGCATCTCCGCCACAGCCACTCCAGAACATGGCCACGGCTCCAGGAAATGCTTTCTCCACTTCGAGCTGAGCAAAACCGGCGTAATCCCCGCACCACTGATAGAAGCTCAGAGTGGTGTTATGACAGGCGTAACCGAACACGATGACCCAGGGTTTGCCATCACCTTGGCGCACGACCAATACCGGCACCGAGTGATCGACAGGACCTTCTCGATTGACCCCGATGACAATACCCTTAGGTGTCGGCTGGCGTCGATTGATGGCGAAACCGGCCGCTCCTTCGCCGAATTGGAGTTGCACCGGTTCGAGCTTCTGCACCGCGGAATCGATCAAATCGATCAAGTCCTGGGAGAGTTTGTCAGTGTACACTTCGACTTTGCGAGCCTCTTGAGGATTGAGGCCATACATGTCAATGAGATTGGCTCGGAGAACTGGTCCGCAATGCGTGTGAGAGGACGTAAGCATAATGGCGGAGCGGGGAATGCCGTGTTTTTTCTCGATAGCTTGAGTCACCTTTTCCGCCAACGGGCGTGGGATGCCGATTAGGTCCGTCGTGACCAGGATCAGTTTTTTGCCCTGCGCATCCTGGAGGCACAAGGCTTTGGCGTACAAGTCATGAACCTTGCCTTCTGCTGGTTTGTTCCGGGCGGCATAACCTGCCATCCACATCGGCTCTACAGGTGTGATGACCTTGACAGCCACACCCGCTTTGTATTCTCCCTCCGCGGCGACCCCGACGGCAGACGTGACATTCCAGACGCCACTGATCACCCAAGCGATCCCAGCGATGGACAGAAGCGTACAGGTGCGCATGATTATCTTCCCCCATAGAGGAAAAACAGCGAGCCGCAAGATCAGGGTGCAGCCAGATTTTCTGGGGGGTCCCTGTCGGGCAGCTCTGCTCGTCTGGGGAAATACCTCGCGGGTTCAGCCCCCACCCCCAGAGAATCTAGTTACACCCCAAGATCATACCCCAATGATTTTTCCTATTATCTCTGGGATTTTCATCATATCCTCGAAACCAGGCAGGGGACTGTTTTTAGATGTTCCGCTTCCCGGAGAACAGATACTAGGCAAGTCACGAAGTAACTGAAGCAAGAGGTCTTTATGGTTATCATGTTTTCCTAACATAAGGCCGGCAAGGAACACAGCATACCATAGAGATTTTAGTTCAGATTGCAGTATGGATATTTGCAAGACCCTACCGGTAGCCGGAGCCTGGCGTTTGTTGCGGCCGTCCCGGAAGGATCATTCTCCCGGCGCTTTGCCGAGCAGTTCGCGGATGGTTCGCAAGAGAAGTTCTTCGCTTTCGGGGGCGGCCAAGGCGACTGTGGGTTCATAGCCGCCTTCGAGGAAGGCACGGGCTGTGGGAATGTATCCCATTCCGCCGTCGCCGTAAGCTACGGTGAACACGAAGGCATCTGGCCGCATCTTTTGGGCCGCTAGTTGATATTCGACAAAGGCTTCGCCTGGCAAGAATAGGGCGAGAATGCGGTTGTCGAAGTCCAGGCAGTTGATCTCAATGGGGATGTGCAAGCGCTTGCGCCACGCCAGTTGGAAGGCGGCGTTGTTGCGGCGGGCGGGCGGAGCTTTGGGGTCTTCCAGGACCTTGCGGCTGGCAGCGTCGCCGAATGACTCTTCCCGCCGCGCAGGAAAGCGGATGGCCTTGTACCGCCAGGACCAGCCGCGCAGGGGTTGCGTCGTGGTGGCTTTCCAGGCGGCTGCCATCGCCGCATGAATGCGATCCCGCAGCACCCCCCGATTCTCCTTGGCGCCGTCGTTGTACTTGCCGGCGGTGATGTTCCCGCCGCAACCGTTGAAATAGACCTGAAAAACGCCGGTTTCCTGCCGTCGTTTCTCTCGGGCCAGGCCGCAAAAATCGGCGCTGACCCGCCCGTCTCCGTAATAGCTCATGGGATGGCAGGCATAACTGTGCAGAGCCGCCAGAGGGCGATCCTCGTGCCAGAAGCTGATCGTGCGGAGTATGGGATCGATCAAGCCTTCCGGGGCGGCGCGGGCTTCGGGGTTTTTCGTGGCACTAGTCCGCACATACTGGACTTTGCCATCGGGTCCGAGTACCCGTCGATTCGAGGCTACCTTCTCGACCCGTGCCGCTCCGATGCCGATGCGCGTCCAGCGTTGGGCGCGGGGTAAGGACGCCTTCAAAGCTTCTGCACAGCGCTGCACGCAGTCGGAAAAAAACTTCAAATCCAGGGAATCGGGTGCCCCGGCAGCGGCGATCAGTTTCTGGGCTTCCAAGTCTGCAAACGGGGTATTATGCGGATGTACGCAATGCACCGATACATACTCCGGCACCGTATGGGCAGCGTCTGCGAGTGCCTGCCGCCACTGCCGGTAGGCTTCGTTGCGCAACCCTGTCCAGTCCACCGCACACAATACGATTGGCTTATCTCCGCCCAAAAGCACCACTCCCAAAGCCCGCAAGGGATCGTCCACCCCGCGGACCGGCTCAATCCATCCGCCGCAAAGAGGATGGCCCAGAGGAGGAGTCACATCACACTCGAAGGTCGCCACATGAAACACCGGCATGGCCCGTTACCTCAAACTTTGCATCGTCGGCTTGAGTTATATTCGCCTCGGCAAGTGGAGTGTGCAACCCGCCGTGAGCATCCTCCCATAGCCCGCGCTGGCTGCGAGGCTAGCCTTAGCATAGCCGATTTTGGCTGATGAAGTGAGTGGGCAAGACAGGATATTTTCCGCTGATGCCGCTTGGGGAGGCGCCTGGCCTCAGAAGTACGTGGCGAACGATGAAAACAAAAAAGGCCAAGCTGCCGGCGCTGTCGCAAAAGTGGAGCACCTCATGGGGGCCAATCCAACCGGGAATCAGCACGGGCCAGCGGCTTAGCTCGCACACCGCACCGAAGGTGTAGCAGGCAGCACCGAGCCAGGCCCAGTTCATCGCGCGCGCTCCCAACGCCTGGTAATACCAGCGGATCGGTATAATGCCGATCCACCCCATCGCCAAGTAGACCCCGACGACCAGAGTGTGGGGCGGCTTAGGCAAAGCCCAGAGGGACGCGATACCCAGGCACGCCATCAGCCAGACACCACCGAGGAACCATCGCCGCCACCGCCGCGGCAGCAGGATCGCCATGATGGGCGTGTTAGTCCCAGCAATGAGCAGATATATGGCTGATTGATCCAGCTTCTGGAACAACCGATGCTGGGCGGTGCTCTCGTAATACAACCCGTGGAAGAGGCCGCTTGCCGTGTAGAGTAACACCATACTCATGCCGTAGATCATCGCAACGGTTCGGGATGGCTGCGGAGCCAGGCGATACATCAGGGCAGTCGCGAACACGGCCCAGATTGCTGTGAGCAGGTGGGATAAGGAACTAACTGGGTCTCGCAATTCGATCACGTTGGTGCACCTCTACGATTGGCACGCCATGTTCTCTGGCCTCTTTTCACCGTTCCGATTCGATTGAGAGTATGGGGATAAATAGTAGTAGATATTGTTTCGGTTCGTCCTGTCCATAGAAAGTGCATTGTTTGCCGAAGGTCGCAGAACAAGTCTCGATTTGTCCCGTCCACCGGAGGGGTGTTGGCCGTAGAGCGGAATCGTCCCTCAGCCGTTGCCAGGAACTTTTGCTAAAACGACTCAACAAGCTGATAACGTGGACCGGAGTGAAGGAGTCCTGAATCCATGAGCGTGCTTGAGCAAGCGGATCCAGAAGTTTATGCCGCCATCGCTGGGGAACGGCGCCGACAGCAGTACGGCCTGGAGATGATCGCAAGCGAAAACTACACCAGCGCTGCTGTTCTGGAAGCCCAAGGGTCTGTTCTGACCAACAAATACGCGGAGGGGTATCCCGGCAAGCGTTACTACGGCGGTTGCGAATATGTGGATCAGGTCGAACGCTTGGCGATCGAACGGGCGAAGCAACTCTTTGGGGCGGCTCACGTGAATGTCCAGCCGCATTCCGGCGCGCAGGCAAATATGGCGGTCTTTTTCGCTGCTTTGCAGCCCGGCGACGTCATCCTTGGCCTGGATTTGGCTCATGGCGGCCACCTGACCCACGGCATGCGCTTGAATTTCTCCGGCAAATACTTTCAGGTGATCAGTTACGGTGTGCGCCGGGAGGACCACCGCATCGATTTCGACGACTTGGCTCGCAAGGCTAAGGAGCACCGCCCGCGTCTGATCATTGCGGGAGCCAGCGCCTATCCCCGGCAGCTCGACTTTTCCCGTTTTGCGGAAATCGCTGAGTCCGTAGGAGCGCTCTTGCTCGTGGATATGGCCCATATCGCCGGCCTCATCGCCGCCAAACTCCACCCGGACCCGGTACCTTACGCTCACTTTGTCACCAGTACGACGCACAAGACCCTTCGCGGGCCACGTTCCGGATTCATCTTGTGCCAGGCGGAATGGGCTGACCGCATCAACGCGGCCGTTTTTCCCGGCATCCAAGGCGGACCGCTCATGCACGTCATCGCAGCGAAGGCCGTGGCTTTTGGAGAAGCCCTCCGCCCCACCTTCCGAAACTATGCCGCCCAGATTATTGCCAATGCCCATGCCCTGGCGGAGGTTCTCTTACGTGCTGGATTTTCCCTCATCTCCGGCGGTACAGATACGCATTTGCTTCTGGTCGATGTGACAGCCAAGGGCTTGACTGGTAAGCAGGCGGAACAGCTCCTCGATGCAGCCGGCATCACCGTCAACAAAAATATGATTCCTTTTGATACTCGCAAGCCGTTCGATCCCTCAGGAATCCGCATCGGTACACCCGCTCTGACCACCCGGGGGATGAAGGAAGACGAAATGCGAAGAATCGGGAGCTGGATCGATCAGGTCCTATCCCATCCCGGAGATACCACTGTCCTGGAACGGGTTCGAGCGGGAGTCCGGGAATTGTGCGAGCAGTTTCCCGCTCCGGCAGAGAGTGCAAGAGCCTGCTGAGATGTTCTCCCCCGAAGAGGAAGCAGGGGGCTTGATCCTTCGGCTGTCAGGACCGGCATTGCTCCTTGACATCCCCGCACATGTGGTAAACTTCACACAAGAGTGTGCTCTCGGTTTGCTCTTCCAGTGCGTTCCGATTCTTTGAGTCAGTATGAATGCTGCCGTTATTGTCCTTTTATTCTGCTGCGGTTTGATCACCTTGGCCTTGGTGGCGGTGTACCTCCTCACATTTGCCTTCCGTTATGCTTGTGTCTTGTGCGGACTTCCCAAGCCGTCGATGTGGACGGCCTTTGGGATGTTGGTGCTGATCTGGATTTGCAAAACCGTCGCTGAGGCCATCATGAAAACGATGGTGGAGCAGGGATGCCAACGTTTTGGCTTACCGCCTTGGGAGGGCTGGTTGATCGTGTTCCTACTGGTTTTGCCTATAGACCTGTTGATCTCCGCTTCCATGCATGCCGTCTTTATGGGTATCCGCATCGGTAAGGGGATCGAAGTTTGGTTTGTGCAGTGGCTCATGATCGGCGCCATTCTCGCAGCCATCGCTGGGGTGGCGGCAGTCTACATCCTCGCCGCTGCCTAACATGTAATTCTCTCCGCTGCTAGCAACGAATAACTGCGGTGGCTTCCTGCGGGAAAGTGGGGTTGTCGGTTCTGACAAACTCGAATCCCTTCAGCGTGGGTTTGCGGGATACCTTAGCGGCCAAGTTCCTGCACTTCAACTTTCTCTTTGAGTTCTCCCCTCATTGGAATTGGCAAGGACGAAACAATGGTAGGAAGCAAAACGAAACAGGGCAGCCGTCAGACTGCCCTGGGGAAGCGAACGTTACGTTGTAGGCCGTATTCTCATTCCAGCCAATGAGAGTCTAGGACATTGGCCACAATTGGACGAATGCTAGAGGCTAAACTGCCGCTAACTACTTCGATGTGGACGGAGACGAGAGGAAGCTACTGTCGCCTGTGCGTAGTATCGTCTTTTGCTCCTGGTAGATTTCCACTTTGGAGTCCGTGGCGCCGATATTGACGGTCAACTCCCCTTTCAACTTGAGCGTGATTTCTGCTGAAACGATCCGCTGCGTTTTGGGATCGTAATAGATCACACCCTTGGGAGGTTGCTCTCCCATGCCTTTCGGTTGTTCCAATTTTCCTTCCTTAATGCGGAAGAATAGACCATCGGTTCCCGGTTCTTTAGGAACGGTGTAGGTCACATCGGTCTCCACTTCAATCTTGTCGTATTCTTTCTTGCCTTCCTCTGTTCCGGGGCCGACATACTTGAATTTATACGTAACTTCGTACTTGCCGATGGGTCCCAAGGAAATAGCAGCTTTCTTTTCCCACGTATCCCCAGGCTTCCGCGGTGAATCCGGAACTAGGTAGAAGGTGGGGTCGCACATCTGCTTGAGGGAGTCATCCGTGACGATGTTGCGGAAGAGGCTATCCAATTGGTTATTCCCGCCGGAGAGTTTGCGAATAAATTCGTCCTTTCCACTCACCGCTTCCACCTTGAAGGCCTTGTCCAAGGTGACGACGAATTTGGTGCCGACGAGCTTACCGAAGAACTCCATCAGGGTCGGATTCCCAGCGGTGACACTGGCGTCCGGCTGCGTCGAATCGTAGTTGATCGTGTTGCCGGAAATGTCAATGCTGACCTTCAGCCCTTCCACTTCCTGTTCCAGTTCCCATTTTTCCCCCACTTGCTTTAGCGGATTCCACTTGAAGTAATAGGTGCTTTCCTGTTTCTGGGTCACATCCTGACCTTGTACTTTGATCACCTGGGATACTTGAGTTTTGAGTTCCTGGTAGAACTTCTTGTCCTTCTCGAACTTGAGTGCGAAAGTCCGGGCATTAGGATCCGCCTTTGGTTCCTCCTTTTTGGGTTCCTCCTTTTTCGGCTCTTCTTTCTTGGGTGTTTCCTTTTTGGGTTCCTCCTTCTTAGGTTCTGTCTTTTTCGGGTCCTGGGGGCTGGTGGTGGATTTCGCGGGCTGTTCCTGGGCGGGCGGTTGTGTTTTGACGTCTTGCGCCGCAGTGAAAGCGACGAACACCCCTAGGGCCAGCGAGGCAATCATCAGGCGGATCCGTGACACGGTGTCTACTCCTGCAATGGGACAAGCCCCCGGCTAAGGAAGGGGGGCAAGTCTTCGAGGTTAGGTGAGGCATACGGCAGTAACGTAACAGAGGTGTTGTACCTGTAAGCTGCGGAGAAGCAAGGCAGAAGCCGGAAAACTGGTAAACTGTTACACGTGCCGAGGAAAAGCGTCCAAGCGGTCTCGTTGTGGCTCATTAGAAACTAGCAGCGGCGTCGAACGAAGCGAAGTTGTGGAAGAAGGATAGCGGAGAGTAGCGGGTTTCCCTGTTCCGAAGGGGAAGGGTGGACTACAATTCCAGCAACCCCACCGACCCTGGCGGAGCACTTTATGCCCGTGGACTGGTCTGGATTGGTGACCCTGTTGCGGCAACGGGATCGACCCTTGCTGATGACTCATGTGCGACCAGATGCCGATGGGCTAGGCTCCCAATTGGCCTTGTATGAGATGCTTCAAGTGATGGGGAAGCATCCGCGCGTGGCGATCGCGAGTCGTTTGCCCCCACGTTACGCCTTTCTGGACCCTGAACGCCGGATCATCGAGGATTTCAAATCCGCCGACTGGCAGGACCGTGATTGCGTGCTGATCCTGGATACTGGGACTTGGGCCCAACTGGGGGATTTCGCAGATTGGCTTCGCCGGTCCACGCTGCCGCGGGTTGTTATCGACCATCACCGTACCCAAGACGATTTGGGCGGATTGGCGTGTGTCGATGTAACCGCAGAAGCGACAGGCCGTCTGGTTTATGAGTTGATTCAGGCGTTGGGTTTGCCGCTGCGACCGGGTGCGGCTCAAAATCTGTTCATGGCCCTGGCCACGGATACCGGCTGGTTCCGGCACGCCAACACGACGCCCAACACGTTCACCCTGGCAGCCACGCTCATGCAAGCGGGGGCACAACCGACCATCCTCTACGAGAAGCTTTACGAAACAGCAACTTTGGCACGCCTGCGACTCGTAGGTCTAGCCCTGGAACGCTTGCACATCGCCTTGGGCGGCAAAGTGGCCTATACCGAGATTTACCTGAAAGATTACCCGCTGACCGGGGCCGTACCAGGCGACACGGAAGAACTCATCAACTACCCCCGGAGTCTGGAAGGGGTGGAAGTGGCTTTGGTGTTCATCGAGCAAGCCTCCGGCGGAACCAAAGTCAGCTTCCGCTCCCGAAGTGTGGATATTTCCCGCCTGGCGGAACGTTTTGGAGGAGGAGGCCATCCCCTGGCCTGTGGCGCTACTCTTCCTCTACCTTTACATCAGGCACGGGAAACCGTGCTCGCTGCCCTCCAGGAATGGCTCCGTCCCTCGCCGTCTCCCGATGCTGCCAGCCCTCTGCTGACCTCCCCCCAGGAACCACCCCACCACTAAGCCTGCCTTCCGCCCGCCTGAGTGACGGACTTGTTGGAGACAGCACGATGTCGCATCTACAAAACAGCTTGACTCTCCGGTGTTTACCGGGACCCGCTCGCCTTGTCCTGACCGTCTTCTTGATCGCAGTGGGACTCGGTTATCTGGCTGCCCTTGTCCAGCTTCACGTGCAGGATAGCCGCAGTGGGACCCCTTTGCCTACCGTGGCCGATGTCATTCTCAAGTACACGGGTAAGCAATGGTTGGATACCGCCCCTCCGCCGCCGGTGAGCCAGCTTGAAAAGCTCATCATGGGGCCGATCGAAGGAGCGCCCTGGAATGGTACCGGAAGCATGGCCCCGGCCTTCTTCCACAAGGACGGAGCCGGATTCAAACGGGAGTACGAGCAGGCGGACCCGGAGACGCAGAAGCGCCTCATGGCTGAACGTAACGGGGAACGCGAAGCCCTTCGCCTTTGGATCCGTACACCCGATGAGCAACGTCGGGCGGCCTACGAAGCCGATCGCTTCGTTCCGCCACCCCAAGCTGCTCCCACTCACATTACCCCGGATTATCGTCATCCCGACGGAGCGATTAAGGTTAAGTCGATCCTCAACGACCGCTGCGCCCGCTGTCATGCCGCCGGAGCTGAGCAAGAGAACTATCCCCTGGAAACCTACGAGCAAATTGCCAAATACCTGGTCGTTCCGCCGAGTATCGAAGTGCCGCCGGGAGGGGGTTGGGTCGCGGTGTCTACACCCATAAGTATCGAAAAATTGGCCCAGTCCACGCATGCCCACTTGCTAAGTTTCGCTCTTCTCTTTTCCGCCACAGGCTTGCTCCTCGCCCTGACCGACTACCCCCCCCTGCTGCGATACATTCTCGCACCTTGGGTCCTGCTGGCTTTCTTGGCAGACATCACCTTGTGGTGGTTGGCGCGCCTCTCTGACCTCTACGGTCCGTATTTCGCCATGATGATCCCGCTGACAGGAGCCGTTGCGGCGCTGGGATTGACCCTCCAAATCCTCCTGACACTTTTCCACCTCTACGGCTCAAAAGGCAAGGCTGTCTTGGGCGTTGTGCTTCTCCTGTTGGCATTGGTGGCTGTGTTTGTTTATGCTCAGCAAATCCGGCCAGCGCTCCAAGCAAAACGAGAACGTCTGGCGAATAATCCGCCAGAGTCTGCTCAGCCTTCTCCGCCTGCCGGCTTAGCTCCGAAAACGGACTAACCCAATTCGGCAGCTTAGTCCATACCAGATGGATAGGCCTGGAGAATGAAACATCATGGGGATTTGATGAATCTCGGAAATCCGATGAATTCAAGTCATTAATGACGTATCATTCCAAAATAAAAATCCATCAGTATGGATATACTGATGGATTAATAGTACATCAGGTTAATGTATCAAAGTGGCTCTCATCTATCTAGCTCCTTATTGGGCTAGCTCTCCACTGAAACCTATTTTTCCTCCGAACCCGCCAAATCCCCCGATGCCTCCAGCAATTCCCATCATATTGAATCCACCTATACCCATCATATTAAATCCTCCCATCCCCATCATTCCCATCATGTTGAATCCCCCCATACCCATCATGCTAAATCCCCCCATTCCCATCATATTGAATCCACCCATCCCCATCATTCCCATCATTCCGCCCATGCCCATCATGCCCATCATGCCCATCATGCCACCCATTCCCATCATTCCCATCATTCCGCCCATGCCCATCATGCCCATCATGCCACCCATGCCGCCCAGGTAGCCACCGGGGATAGTTGGCAGCATTTGAATACCACCTCCGCCGATGCCACCAAATCCACCGCCGATGCCACCAAATCCGCCGAACCCACCTCCGATGCCACCAAATCCGCCACCGATGCCACCAAATCCGCCGAACCCACCTCCGATACCGGCAAAACTCCCGAATCCACCTCCGATCTGAAATCCGCCGAATCCGCCTCCGATCTGGAATCCGCCTCCGATTTGGAATCCGCCGCGGTTACCAAAGTTCTGAAAGCCTTGAATGCCCTGATTCCCTTGGATCCCTTGATTTCCCTGGATGCCTCGGTTGCCTTGGACGCCTTGGATCCCTTGGTTTCCCTGAATACCAGCGGGGCGCCATTCACCGGGTGGAACATAGGGCAAAAAGCCGGGGCGAAGGGGACCTTTTCCCGGCTGAGCTTTCACACCTGTCACCCAAGGTACCACGGCACAAACGCTCATGACACCGACCACCATAGCCAGCCCACGGGGTAGAGTACGCAACATTGCTGCTCCTTCACCGGACAGAAAGGATGGTCCCGCAATTCGACAACGAAAAGGAAGCACCACCGGCATTGACCCTTGGGATGACCTGACCGCCAAGTCTCTCCCACCAGGGCAAGTATTGGTTCAGCATACAGGCTGACAAGAAAAATGCGCGGGGAAAATTTCAAAAAATATAAAAAAGTTGCTCCCGATCTACCTTTCCTTGCCATATCGGGTGTCTTGAACTGATGGGATTGATCAGGAGGGGAGAAAAAAGTGTAGGGTCGGTTTACTCTCCCAATCGGAAATCAAAAAACATTTTCAGGGACGCAAGGATCAGCCGATCGTAAAATCGTATCGTCAGCCGGAGTTGTTCTCCGCCCTCGAGCTGAATTTGGTATCCCATCATGCTATTTTTCTCTTGGCCAAGCCGGTTGCGCACTTGTTCGCCGACTTCTTCATCACCCGTGAGTATGGTTACCAAGGCGGCAAACTGTTTCGGTTGATAGTGCCACTCAAAGGCGGCTCCTGGACCTGGTTGCAGTTGGCTGATCTGTCGCAATATGGTCAGGGCTTCGGGTCCGACAGCTAAACCCAAGGCATCCGGACCGCAGGCGACGAAGAGGGCAGGGTTCTCACCGAAAAGTCGTTCACCGTGATCTCGCACTTCGGCAGGCAATAGGGGCCAAACCTTCAAACGGTGCACCGTCCATTCTCCGGCCTTGGCGGCATCCATCTCGAACATCGGTGCGAACGAGCGCTGCTGGGCCAGATGCTTCAACGCCTTCTCCACGTTCTTGGAACCACTGCAACTCAAAACCGCAGCGGCACTGTAATGGCCTTTGGCATTCGGTTCCCGCAGTAGAATAGCGCTTTCCAATTTCCCCTCCTCGCTGTCGCGCTGCCAACTCCGAGCGATTTCCAGAAACACCTCGGCTACCTCCTTTGGCCAACCCGCCCCCTTGATTTCCTCCTGGGCAATCTCTCCAATTGCGCTCCAGAGCTTTCGCCATTCCGGGGCAAATTGAGGGGGTTGGATCACCAGGGCCGTTGTCGTGGAGGGGATTTGGGCAAGACCAGAGAAACGCTGCTGGCTTTGCCCCCGCTGTTGCACCACACGGGCAAGAGGAGTACCAGGCCGGGGGAGCAGAATCGCATCCAGGATCACTTGACCGCCGGGATCATTGAGTTCCCAGCGGAGCTGAATCTCAAGCTCCTCCGCTTCCTGGGCTACGCTCTGGATATTCCGCACCAGCCATGACGGCACATCCTCATAAAGAACTTTGGTGAGCTTGGCCTGGCTACCCTTGTCTCCCGCATTTCCCGCAAACAGACCTCGCATTTTAGCAAAACCGTTGTCCACTCCCTGGATGAGTTCCTTGACCGAGTCTTGCGGTACTCGTCCCGGATACAATCGCAGGCTAATGATCGTTTGGGGTTGGTCTCGCCACAATTCCTCAGGCTTGGGCAGGGCCAACGCTGGCCACGGTGAATCGACATTCAGCAAAAGATAAGCCCACTGGTTTGGCATCAACCGAAGGTAGGAGCTTTTGGAAATCAGTGAGGAGGGAAAATGAATTTTGTATAAAAACTTGTCTTTGACATCTTTCTCGGCGCGAATCTCCAGGCGCTGAAGTAAATCGAGAAACGCCTCAGTATCCGTGATGGGCAGAATCAAGGCAAAAGCAGTGTCCTCGGATTTGGCTCTCCAGATGGCGAAACCGCCCCAAGGCCGGTTCAGGTCCAGACCCGCGAACCCCTTGTCTCCGAGTTGCTTCTTGAGTGCCGAGTCGAAAGATTCCACCAGTTGGGGGCCTTCTTCCTTGCCCATTCGGCGGAGGGCCTCGCGAGCTAACGCAAGCAGTTGAGCCACCGGTTGCCCTTGGAACACTAATGTGGGTTGGAGCTTGGCAGGTTGTTCCTGAGCGGTTTTCTGTAAAGCATTTCTCGCCTCCAACTCCGCGCTGATTCCCACAACCCCAATCAGGCCCGCGAGCAGCCCTCCCAAACGGAAATGCCACGTTGACATGGTTGGTTCTCCGAAATGCGGCTGTTGGGACCGTCCCCTCCACTTCAAGCATCATAACCCCCGCCTGCGGCTCCTGCAATCAGGCAGTGGTGTGCGCCGCTTACCTTTGCAACACGTGTATCGCATCATTGCCGGCACTGCATGAAGCAATATGGGCAAACGGCATGGAGGGTTAAGCGTGCTTGCCTGACGGTAACAAAGGCGATATACCGCATGAGAACCAGGTACCTTGGCAGGAGAGAGCATTCTCCTCGTGGTTTACGGGAGGCATGGGAGTCATGGTTCCGATCGATTTGAGCGGCAAAGTCGCTCTGGTGACTGGTGTGGGAGATAACCACAGTTTTGCCTGGTACATTGCCAAGCGTTTGCAAGAAGCCGGGGCGACGATCGTTCTGGCGTGCCATCCGCGGGTGGTCAATATTGTCGAGGGGTTACTCCGCAGCCAGCATGCTGACGACGTGGAATCCCGCAGACTTTCCAATGGCCAGGAATTCCAACCTGCGCGGATTTATCCCTGTGATGTTAGTTACGACACCATGGACGATGTTCCTCCGGAAGTCAAAAACGACCGGCGTTATGCCCGATTTGCCGAATATTCGATTCAAGGGACCGTGGATGCTATCGGCAAGGAATTCGGAGGAATCGACATCCTCATTCACTCGATCGCATTCAGTCGCGAGGTCACGAAACCACTGATTGAAACCAGCCGAAAGGCTTATCACGAAGCGATGGGGATTTCTGCTTACTCGCTCACGAGTCTGGTGCGGGCCGCAGTCCCCTACATGAGCCATCGACCATCCGGGGGTAGTGTCGTGGGATTGACGTATGTTGCGGCGGAACGAGTGGTGCCCCATTATGGGGGCGGCATGGCGACATGCAAGGCAGCCCTTCAGATCGACGCTAAGCAGTTGGCTTGGTTCGTAGGCGATCGCAACATTCGGGTCAATTTGATCTCAGCGGGACCTTACGGCAGCCGTGCAGCGCGCGCGATCAATAAGGATTTCGACAAACTGATCCAGCATGCCGCTGAACACTCCCCCTTGCGCCGGCCTATCAAACCGGAGGAAGTCGCCGATGGCGTGCTCTTCCTGTGCAGCCCCTTGGCCAGTGCCATCACGGGGCAAATCCTGTACGTGGACTGTGGCTACAACATCATGGCCACGTGATACGGCGGCTGTTCCCCGTTTTGTAACAGCTACTTCCGTTTCACCTCCGCTTCGCTTATACTACTGTCGCCCTTCCTCATCCTGGAGTCATTGCCATGGCTATAGCGGTAGTCTGTCCGCAATGTAGTTCGCGTTTGAATGCACCGGATATCGCAGCGGGAAAGCGTGTCAAGTGCCCGAAATGTCAGACTCTGGTGAACGTTCCCCAAGCCGCACCAGCCTCTTCGATGGGATACGTTGAAGTCGTTCCGTCGCCTGCACATCCACCGGGTCGCGCTCCAGGAAAACCGCCGGCACCCCGTGTCGCTGTTACCGTAGGGGATGATGAAGATGAGGTGCCTGTTCGGAAAAAAAACAAAAAATCTTCGGACTCCGACAGCAATGTGATGCTCATTCGCAATATCATCGGGGGTATTGTTCTGGTTATTCTCCTCGGTGTTGCTGGGTATATCTACTACACCAAATTTTTCGCCAACAGAGATGGTGATGATCAAGCATCAGCCAAGTCGGATAGCAATACGGCGACTCCGCCGCCAGGCGGCTTTGTTCCGTTGGATAAGGCTCAAAATATAGGGAAAGGCCCTCCTCTCATTCCCATCATCCCTGGCGGTCCTGTGGCAGGCGGTGTGCCGAAAACGGGCGGAGGTGCTCCCACCACCAAAGGTGGCGGCGGGGGTGGCTCTCCGCGACCCAAAGATGGCACCACTCCGACTATCACCACGCCTGTGGGACTGACTGTGACGTTTCCCGGCCCGCCGCGGAAATCGGATTCCCTCGCCCGGCAACTGCTGGTCAAGCATGGACTGACAGGGGATGTTTACCTCTGGAGTGATGGAGGAAGTGCTTGCACACTCGTGGTCGCGCAACTACCCGCGGGAAGCACAGAAGAACAGGGTAGAAAACACACTGAATCCATCATCCGAGAATTGGCGAATCTGGACTATGGATATAAGTTGGTGGAGCGCAATACCATTACACACGGTGGCCGAAACTTTGATCGACTCCTTAGCCGTAGTCCAGATGAAAGTAGAAGTATAGAATCATGGGCGCTGGTTTCTGATCAAAACATCTTCATAGCATCCACAGAAATTACAAAGGATGAAACCTCGATGGCGGTGCAACAATTCCTAGCCAATATCCGATGATAGAGGAACATGTGGCTTCTCGGAGTTCCATGCTATCTCCGATTGATCGCCAGGATTCTTGAGTGCAAGAACGATGTTCCCCTCTTGATCGCTGATAACATCGACAACAAACCGGCGGATCAGTTCAAGTAGGGCTAGGAATAGCCCGATGAGTCTCATGCGTATGTAAGGGGGCTGAAATATGTTTCTGAGTGGAATCTGACGAGGGCCTTTCAATGACCGGATGATTTCATTTTCATAGACGTGTTGAGGAACGTCATCTTGGGAAAGCGGGATAGTTTCAACCGGTTGAATCTCGCGGAGAATCCGGGCAAAGGCAGCGATAAGGTCCCACAACTCTATCGGCCGGATCCTCATGGACGGCGAGTGAGGCGTAGGGGAGGGGGTGGCATCCAATCGAGGATGGCGAGTGTTATGAACTTCAGCTTGAGATTCCAGGATTTGCGCCGCTTCCTTGATTTGTTTGTATTCGAGAAGCTGTTGGATGATATTTCTTTGTGACTCCTGGAGGTTAGCGGAGTGGGCCTCCTCGTTTTCATCACCGGGTTCCTGGATCAACAGCCGGCTTTTCATTTCCATCAGTCGTGAAGCCATGACCAGGAATTCACCGGCTACTTCCAGTTTCCAGAGATTCAACTCTTCCAGGGTTGTGATAAAATCTTTGAATTGTTCAGCAATTTGAGCGACCGCGATTTCCTGGATTTCGAGTTCATTCTGGCGGAGGAGATACAGAAGCAGGTCGAGAGGGCCGTAGTATTTGTCCAGTGTTACTTTAAAGAGATGATGATCTGATGGGAAATATGGATGATCTGACTTCATAAAGCATTAAGGGTTGAAGTTATTATATAATCGTGCCGTCTGGGATGATGGAGCCACGCGGGATGCATATGATACCATCTCGGATATAGTAGAGGCCATTAGGGCCGTCATAGTGCTGGCGGCCTTCGCGGTTGATGAGCTGAACGTAACGCCCGATGCGGCTATCTTTGTCGAGGATGGCTCGTTCGATAATGGACCCATCTCCGATGTTGAGGTTGGGGCGCTGAAGGCGTACATTTTCTAACTTTTGTTTGTCCGACTCATAAGCATCGGAACCTAACATGACGGTTTCACGGAGAACACAATTGCGTCCGATGATGCTACGCACACCCACTAGGCTATGTTCAATTCGTGTGCCTTCTCCGATGACGCAGCCATCAGCAATGAGGCTGTGTTCGAGCACGGCACCGTTGATTCGGCTCGCCGGCAAGTTCCGCATGCGCGTGTAAATAGGTCCATCGGGACTGAAGAAATCGAAAGGCGGATTGGGTCGGGCCAAGGCGATACTAGCTTCATGGTAGCTCTTGATCGTCCCCAAGTCTTCCCAATAGCCGTCAAAGAAGTGAGCGATCATGCGTTTGTTTTTGTAATGGCGGGGGAAGACCTCCTTGCCGAAGTCCGTCGCTAGCGGCCGGGCGGTTAGCACTTCGTAAAGAACGTCGGTGCGAAACAGGTAAATTCCCATGTTGGCTAAATAATGCCGGTTGTTGCAGGGTATACCTCGGCGCTCAAGCCATTCCGCAGGAACATAGTAAGGAGCGCGTTCATCCTGGGTCTTGGGTTTCTCTACAAAACCTGTGATGCGATTGTGTGTATCCACACTCATCAGTCCGAAACCACTTGTCTGCTCCTCCGTCACAGGAATGGCAGCGATAGTGACATCGGCTTGAGCACTGTGATGAGTTTCGATGAGATGCCGGAAATCCATGCGGTAAAGCTGATCTCCGGAGAGGATCAGGACGTCATCAGGGTTTTCCCTCTCGATGTAGGGAATGTTTTGCCGAACAGCGTCGGCGGTGCCTTGATACCAATCCGTGCTTTCGTTGGTCTGCTGAGCAGCGAGGATCTCGACGAACCCCTGGCTAAACATGTCGAACTTGTATGTGTTGGCAATATGACGATGCAGACTCACGGAGAGAAACTGTGTGAGCACATATATGGATTTCAGACCACTATTGATACAATTGGAGATGGGAATGTCGATCAGCCGGTATTTGCCGCCCACGGGTACCGCGGGTTTGGATCGGGAGCGCGTGAGAGGGAACAAGCGGGTGCCTCTTCCTCCGCCGAGAATCAGAGCCAATACTTTTCGCATAGTCGTTCGCTCAGAATGGTCAGGACGACCAGAAGTATGCCGCGCAGCTCCAGTGCCTCCCAGTATTATTAGCAGATGGGCGGGTGAATGCCAGAAGATGCCTGCCAATATCGCAGGGATGCCGTGACTGGCCTTCGGGAATGTTCTACAATCGGTTTGTCTAGCTACGTGATGACAATCCAATAGGGCGAGAGCGACTAGGATTATTGGGTTTGCTGTCAGGTTCCGATTGGGGTGGGGCTTCCGTGTGTTGCTGGATCGAGGCAAGGGATGTGCCATGTAGCTCACCTAATGGTGTAGCGATTGATGGAAGTGTGGCCATGATGTTTTTCCCATCTGGAGGGGGAGGATATTCTATGGTTCGGCAATCTACCCTCAGGGTTAGTTTGTGTGTGCTGGCCATATTTTTTTCGGGAACAGTTCGAGCGGATGAACACCCTTATGCTCGTGTGCGTGTAGGCGATTATGCCACCTATACACTCAAAATGAAAGTTGCCCATTTGACTATGGAGGGAGTGGTGACACAAACTGTCATAGCGAAGACAAATCAGGAAGTGACTATCAAGACGACGGGCAAATTGAGTTATATGGGTAGTCCACAAGTTTTGCCACCACGGGAGCAAAAGATCGACCTGACGAAGCCCTATGATCCGACAAAGTTTAGCCCACAACTCCCTCAAGGGGCGGAGGTGCAGGTCCAAAAGCTACACGAAGGCCGGGAGAAAATAATGGTTGGAGACAAAAGTTACGAATGTACATGGACGGAGTATCGGATTCAGGCCAAATCGCCCGGTGTGAATCTCAATTCCCATGTCAAGGTATGGATGTGCAAGGACGTACCGATGGAGATGGTGAAAATGGTTTTGAAAGTTTCGCTGCGGGATCAAAGTATGGAAACCGTCATGGAGTTGCAGGAGTCGGGGAGTAGCCGTTGAGCGGGCCGATGGTTTCCAGACCCTGGTGAGGGCGCCCTGCCGTCGGGCTTTTACTCACCTGCGACGAGCATTTTTTTGCGCCAATCGTTGAGGATGTCCCGGAGGGTTTGTTCGATGGGGATTTGGGGTTGCCAGCCGGTGCACTGGTAGAGCTTTTGTGTGTTGGCTTTGGTGACTAAGGTGTCGCGGCTCCGGCGGGCTTCTTTGCGCTCGCGAATTTCGAGGGGAATGCGGGCGAGTTGGATCAATTGGTCGAGCAGGTCGCCGACGCGGAAGGCTTGGCCGCGTCCTGCGTTGTAGGCTTCCCCGCTGCGACCGTGCTGTAGTAGTAAGGGGAAGGCGGCGACCATGTCGCGGACGTCGGTGATGTCCCGCTGAGCGGAGAGGTCGCCGGTTTCGATGACAGGGGCCTGACGTCCGGCTTCGGCGGCTGCGATCTGACGGGCAAAGTTAGCGATGGCATAATCTGCACTTTGCCGCGGACCGATTTGATTGAAGAGCCGGATGCGGACGATATCTAAGCCAGGGTAGCGGGTGTATTGGTAGCTCAGGATATCCGCCGCGGCTTTGCTGGCTGCGTACGGAGTGGCTGGCTTGAAGGTGGTGCGTTCATCGCACGTGCCGCCAGGTTCATCGGGTTCTCCGTAGATCAGTCCGGTCGAGACGTAGAGGATGCGGGGTCGTTGTCCCGTGCGGATGACGGCCTCGTAGAGGGTGCGGGTGCCCTGCAAGTTGTCGCGCCAGCATGTATCGGCTTCGGCGTAGGAGCGGCCTGGATTGGCATATCCGGCCAGATGGATGATCCAATCGGGTCGGGCCTGTTCCAGGATCGCGGCGATGCGAGGGAGGTCCTGAAGTTCACCGGCCAGCAACTCAACCTGACTGGCCAAATGGGACAAGGCAGCCGGCCAACGGCCCCGGCGGCACATCCCAAAAAGATGATGGTTTTCACCTACTAATTTCTCCAGCAGGTGGCCCCCGACAAATCCCGTAGCTCCTGTGACGAGTATGCGCATACCCCTTGCTATCCGTCCGTCGATGATCAGATGCCCTTGGCTTTGAAGTCGGGCATGGGTTTGCCCTCCAATCGTGCCAAATCGGCCAGAACCATGCGTTCCACTAGCTGTTCAAAAGTGACTTCCGGTTTCCATCCCAATTTGGCGCGGGCTTTGGACGCATCGCCGATGAGCAGGTCTACTTCAGCGGGGCGGACCAAGGTGGGGTCGATTTCCACGTATTTCTGCCAGTTCAGGCCGACGACATCGAAAGCCAGCTCCACCAGACGCCGGACCGTGTGGGTTTTCCCCGTGGCGATCACATAGTCGTCGGGTTGGTCTTGCTGGAGCATGAGCCACATGGCCCGGACATAGTCACCAGCAAACCCCCAATCGCGCTGGGCTTCCAGGTTGCCGAGCTTGAGGGTGCGGGCTAGCCCTAATTTGATCCGAGCTACGCCGTCACTCACTTTGCGTGTCACGAACTCCCGTCCCCGCCGCTCGCTCTCATGATTGAATAATATCCCACTACAGCAGAACATGCCGTAACTTTCCCGATAGTTGACCGTAATCCAATGGCCATACACCTTGGCCACGCCGTAGGGACTGCGGGGATAGAAGGGCGTCGTTTCCTTTTGAGGAACCTCGACAACCTTTCCGAACATTTCGCTGGAGGAGGCCTGGTAAAAGCGGATGCGGTCCCGGCCGAGGAGGCGGATAGCTTCCAGCATCCGGGTGACGCCAATGGCGGTGAATTCCCCGGTGAGAACGGGCTGTTTCCAACTGGTCGGTACGAAACTCATCGCCGCCAAGTTATAAACCTCGTCCGGCTTGACCTCTCGCATCACGTCGATAATCGAAAGCTGATCCAGCAAGTCCGCTTGGTGCAGGTGGATCTTCCCGGCTAGATGGGCGATCCGCTCGAAGTTTTCTGTACTGGAACGGCGCACGATGCCGTGGACTTCGTATCCTTTCTCCAAAAGAAACTCCGACAGATAGCTGCCATCCTGCCCGGTAATGCCAGTAATCAATGCTCGTTTCATGGCTGTCCACCTTTCCTTGGCTCAGAGAAAGCGCTCCGGGACTCTCAGGGAGGTCCGTTTCCATAAGCTCTTGAGTCTCTCCAGAATGAACTGCTCCTACTCTAACCCAAAAAACCTTTTCGACCAACCCCGCTTCAGCAGGCTTTCCGAGCGGAAAAGATGCCTTCCCGATAAAGTATGTTTTCATGATAGGATCGGGCTGTCTATTCTTCTGTCCACCACAACCTTCCACTTCATGCATTTCCAGCCAAGAGCGGCCATACGGCGGAGCTCCCGTTAGGCTGGACGCTGTCAGACTAGTAAAGGGTGGGTAGAATAAAGGTATGGAACTCGCAGCAGAAATAGCGGCGAAACGGGATCGACTGTTGGCATGGCTCAGGGAACATACCCGTGTAGCAGTCGCATTCAGCGGCGGAGTGGACAGCGCGGTTGTGGCTCAGGCGGCTTGGCTGGCCTGTGGTTCCGCGGCGCTGGCCATCACCGCGGATAGTCCGAGTGTGCCCCGCGCGGAGTTGGCAGCAGCCCAGCAATTGGCCAAGCAGATCGGAATCACGCACATTATCCTGCCGACCCAGGAAGTCGAGCAGCCGGAATATCGCCGTAACGACGGTTTGCGCTGCTATTACTGTAAGACGGAGTTGTACACCTGCATTGCCCAGTATTTGCGCAGCCACGGTGAGTTGGAGAATCAGTGGACGATCGTAAGCGGGGCGAATCGAGACGATGTAGGGGATTTTCGCCCCGGTTTGCAAGCGGCGGCAGAGCAGGGAGTACGCCATCCCCTGCTGGAAGTGGGTTTAGGTAAGGCTGAAGTGCGTGCGCTAGCCCGGTATTGGGGCTTACCGATATGGGATAAGCCCGCTTCGCCATGCTTGTCGAGCCGATTGGCGCCGGGCGTGGCCGTGACGGTGGAACGCCTGCATCGTGTCGAGGCAGCAGAGGCTTTCTTGCGGGCCCAAGGCTTACGGGATTGCCGGGTTCGCTATCATGCGGATGATCTGGCCCGTGTGGAGGTGCCGCTGGAGTATCTGCCGATGCTCGCCGCCGAGCCGTTGCGTTCCGCGCTGACCGAAGAGTTGCTGCGTCTGGGTTTTCGGTATGTGACGGTCGACTGGCAAGGTTTACGTTCGGGAAGTCTGAACGCTCTGGTGCCGCTGGAGATTCGGAAGCGCTTCAGTGGCCCAGCGGTGGAACAACGCTGACCTGGAGGCTGCTACCCGCCGTTCACCGAACCGCAATAAAGAGGAGAAAAGGATGATGAGCCTGAGCCGGTTGACAGCTTCTCGAGCGCTCGATCTGTATTTTCTGGAGGCGCGCGCGAAACTCCTGGATCTGGCCGCGATCCTGGATCGCTTCCAAGCGGGAGAAGGGGCGGAAAACCTGCCGCAGGATAGCCGTTGGAGCCAAATTCGTGATGCCTTGGCCGTGTTGAACTCCGATGCTCCAGACAAAGCGGAACGCATCCAGATGATTTTCTCGCAAGCTTACGATCCCTCTTGGCCTCGGCCTCAACCCCGGCTGTAACTGGACGCTTGCCGTTTATCGCCACGGATTCCACCTTCCCTTCCCTTGGCCCTGATTCCTTGAACCAAAACAGGCCGGAAAAAGGATTTTTCGACGCACGGTTTTGGTTTCGGAAGATTGGGTTTTGGCCCCCTAAGTTGCGTAGTAATCCTGTCCTTGGCGCATTCGTTGAAGTCTCATTCCTGGAATTTTCGATAAATGCGGTAAGATCGCCAGTTCTGGGGCCGGAATTTGCATGGCGAAATTTTTCACCGACTGAATACCCGTTTGATGGATGAGGCCAAGGTCGGCAGCTAGCCCAGTGTATCGTCAGGTGCGGCGCTGGGAACGTCAGCAGAGGGGCGGCCTTTGGGTGGGGCGGTAGAGGGGGATTGGCAGGGGTAGGGCTTCAGCGGACGGTTCTGAGGTGCACTCCAGCGTTGGGAATCGAAGAGAGGGTATAGCATGGCGGTGCGATACCTTGCATGGCTCTTGCTCACGGGGTTCGTATTCGGGTCTGGTCCATTGGAAGGGTACGAGGGTGGATCATTTGAGGGATGGGGAGCAGAACAACGAGCTGAAGGGACCATACGCAGCGCAAGTTCGGGTTTGTCCGCAGGGACTGCCCTACCGCACTTGCCACTTGGGGCTGATGTTCAGCCGTCCCCTCGCCCACCTGGAGAGGCTCCCCCTGGGATGCCTCCTGCTGTTCCTCCTGGAATGCCGCCGGTTGCCCCTCCGCCACGGGTGCTGGATGAGTTGGTCATGCCCTTTGCCGTTCCCACTGCCGCTGGGGGATTCCAGGGGCGGTCATTCAATGAATCGTTCGATGGCGATTTGCTCGCGGCCTTTTATCGCCGGACCATTGTCAGCCGCCAGACGGAAATCCGACAAGTCGATACGCGAATCATCCGAGATTATCAGGGAAACGTCATTCGCCTTCCAATCTTCGCTCCTGTGGTTGTCGAGCATCGGCGGCAGGTGCTCATTCCTGTGGGCACTCGTTACAACGGCATTTCTATCACCGACAATGACAGTCCCCGCCCGACGGATCGACTTTACTACCATCACAGTTACTACGACGGGATTGCCGCCCAACTTAATCCCGGCTTCGGGAATGTGACGCTGCATCGCCCCTTGATCGGCTTTGAGAAAACCTTTCTGAATGGGGATGCCTCAATCGGCGTGCGCCTGCCGTTTGTGCAAATGCATACGCCGGGAGGCTTGGCTGACGAGCAGGGAGCAGGCGACCTAACCATTCTGACCAAGTATGCCTTTATCAACGATCTTGTCACAGGCGATGTGGTCTCAGCGGGTTTGATCATCACGACGCCTACAGGTGTAGGAAATGTCCTGCTAGCGGATGGAACGCGGGTGCCACGTTCGACACTCCTCCAGCCGTGGGTGGGGTTTATCAACGTGTTTGGTGGGTGGTATGTTCAGGGTGTCTCGGCGATCATTGTTCCGACGGATCGGCGGGATACCACGCTACTAACCAACAGCTTAGCGGCAGGGTGGTGGTTGTATCGCGCTCCGGCGGACCGCCTCATCCGCGGCGTTGTTCCGGTAGTGGAAGTTCACCTGCGAACGCCCCTGAACAACCGCAATCGTGACGGCGTGGTCTTCGTGCCGGATATGCTCAACATCACGAGCGGTGTGCATATTCGGTTTCCCTTTGCCACTCTTGGCGGAGCCATCAGTGTGCCGACTATCGCTCCGCGTCCCTGGAATGTGGAAGCCCTCGCCAACCTGACGATTTGGTACTGAGTCGCAATGCGAGGCTGGCTGGGGGAGATCACAAGCTCCAAGGTTAGGTCCAAGCTCAGGCTCTAATATCTCGCTTCGGAATAGACTTATTTTCTCAGAGGGAAGATAGGCGGACCGTTTTCTGCACTTCTCGTAGGTATTCCCCCGCATAGTAAATCCCCAGAATGCTAAGTCGAGGCGGATCACAGCTCCTTGATCCGGGGAACTTTCTTGGGTCAGCTAACTCAGGGGGGAGGATCAGCCATGGGGAAGGTGGCGGTACCAAAAGTGGCGGTAGGCGGGCACGACCGAGGCAGGATTGCGGGTTACGGTAAAGCGAGTCTCTGGCTGGCGGGTTTGCTGATGGTGGGTCTATCGGGAATCTCCACCGCGGGAAGCAGTAAGACGATCGAAGAGGAGAAGAAGGCGATTGATCCGCTCGGTCCTCCTCCGCCAGCGTTGGCTCCCTTTTTCCGCCCGCCTTCAGACGTCAAGCTTATCCCGGAGAAGTACCGCTCGCCGCTGCTGTTCGATGATGGCTCCCCTGTGCGGACATCGGCCGATTGGCTCCGCCGGCGCGAGCAGATCCGCCGTTACTGGTGGAAACTGCTGGGTGACCCCCCGGCACTGCTCGACCACCCCCAAATCGAATATCTTCAGCAGCAGGATAAAGGCAGTTACAAGCAATTTCATCTGCGGTTGGAGACAGCACCCGGACGGCTGACAGACGATGCCTACTTGCTGGTACCGAAGGGCCAAGGGGTGTATCCGGCGGTGATCGTGGTCTTCTACGATGCTAAGACGGGGATTGGAGAAGGGAAGAGACCGCACCGGGATTATGCCCGGCTGCTTGTGCAACGCGGTTTTGTCGCGCTTTCTCTAGGAAGCCCGCCGGAAACATATTATCCTAATGCGGAGCAATGCCGCTTGCAACCGCTAGCTTTTCATGCTTACGAGGCGGCTAATGCCTGCCGCGCCCTGCAACGGATGAAACAGGTCGATGCCCGGCGGATTGGGATTGTAGGGCATTCCTACGGCGGTAAGTGGGCCATGTTCGCCGCGTGCTTGTATGACGATTTTGCCGCGGCAGCCTGGTCTGATCCGGGAATCGTCTTTGACGAACGACGCCCAAATGTCAATTATTGGGAACGGTGGTATCTGGGATTCGAACCAGGACGGCCCAAACAGCGCCCCCAAGGAGTACCCAGCGAAAAGAATCCCCGCACTGGTCCGTACAAGCAGTTGATTGCTGATCAGCGAGATTTGCACGAACTGCATGCCCTCATGGCCCCGCGTCCCTTCCTCGTCTCCGGCGGAGCGGAAGACCCACCAGAGCGCTGGTCTGCCTTGGTCCATTCCGTGGCCGTCAATCAACTCCTCGGCTTGACCCATCGGGTCGCAATGACCCATCGCTCGACCCATGATCCCACTGCGGAGGCCAACGAACTACTCGCCCAATTTTTTGAATGGGCGCTGCAAGCGAAGAACCGGAAGTGAACGGCCCCCTTTGAGCCTTGGTGCTGGGATTTGGTAGACAATTCGGAAGGTTGGAGACCTGAGAACCGAGACAGCTAATCCGTCGCCTGGAAGAAAAAAGAGCCGCCGCCCGGGGGAAGGCGGCGGAGGGGGGAAGGTGTGACAGAAAGAAAAGAAAGTATGGAATTGAACAACGTTCAGGAGAGGGGGGAACTCTCCTTGGTTCCACTTCTGGGGGAAACGAAGCGGAACCGCTTGGGATCAGTCTCCGGTCGCTTGGGGGATAGCGTCGTTGCTTGAGGGGGGACAGCAACTTCACTTTCCGGAGGCTGAGTCGCGATCCGCTGGGGGAGAGCGAATCGCGGACGGGTGATATTGGTGCAGAGAGCGTGCCAAACCTGTTCCCTATTCATGCCCTGTGCGGTTCCCTCGAACAAAAAGCCGCAGAGGTGTGGCTTTTCCCCTGGCACATCTTCCTTTTCTTCCCGGCATACGTTCTCCTGGTGAAGCCGAAACCCAAACCCCCTTTGTAATTTCTTCCTGAAAATTGTAAGACTTTCCTTCAAGCCTCTTGTTATTCTTACCTGCTTTGCGGAGGTTGTTATGGACACCCTGGTTGCCGATCTCCTCGCGGGGCTGGAAGAAATTCCCCTCATTGACCCACATTCCCACATCGATCCCTTATCACCGGTGGCTCGGAGCCTGGAGGATATTCTGGGCTACCACTATTACACGGAATTGGCTCATTCTGCGGGCATGTCCCAGCAAGTCCTGCAACCTCAAGTTCCTTCCCGCGAGCGTGTGCGGGAAATCCTCCGCTTCATGAGTCATTACGACAACACTGCCCAGTATCGCTGGTTTGTGGAGATTGCCCGAACGTTTTTGCACTTTCCCGGACAACGTGTCACAGTAAACGATGCTGATTGGCTCTACGAGACTGCCGAGAGGGTCTTCCAGCAGCTACACTGGGAGGCGGAGGTCCGCCAGCGCACTCGCCTGGAGAAAATCTTTCTCACGAATGAATTTGACGATCCGTTGCAGGGCTTCGACACCACCGTTTATGTCCCCTGTTTGCGCACCGACACTCTCGTCTTTCAGTTTCACCAGCCGAACACGCGGCAGCGACTGGCCGCTTGCACTGGCATCGAGGCGGAAGATGCTGTCCGTGTCCGTCGCGCTTTCCTGACCTTGATGGAACGATTTGTGAATCGGGGAGCTAAAGCCTGCGCCATTTCCTTGCCGCCTCAATTTGTCCCTGCCCCTCTAAGTGATGCGGAGCTGGATAACGCCCTGCGCCGAGCCGATTCCGCCGCCCTTGCTCCCGCCCTGTTCTGGCTGCTCGCGGAATGTTGTCGCACTTTCCAACTCCCCTTCGACCTCATGATCGGTGTGCAGCGGCGTGTCTATCGCCACGGGGTGTTTCAAGGCCAAGACCTCTTCGACCAGCGCACCAGCCTGATCCAGTATCAGGAACTCTTCAACGCCTTCCCGGAGGTACTGTTTCCCATCTCTGTACTAACCAGTAATCAGAATCAGGAATTGGTGGCATACTCTTGGATATTCCCCAATGTGATAGTCAATGGTCATTGGTGGTATTCCAACACACCACCCTATATTCGGAAGGATTTGACGGAGCGCATCACTGCTGTACCCAAAAATAAATTGATCGGTTACTACTCCGATGCCTACAAGCTGGAATTCGTCTTGCCGAAATATCGAATGTACCGGCAGATTTTGGCCGAGGTGTTGGCGGCGGAGTTTGTCCGTCCCGGCTTGCTCTCCGAAACGGAGGCTGTCGCTCTGGGGCGACAGTTGCTCTATGACAACGTGCGCACGATCTTTCGATTATGACAAGACAGTGTCATCGCCATCTGCTGGGTATGAAGAAAGCGGCGCACTGACCGCTTCCACAATGAAGCAAAATCTCGATTAGGACGCTTGTAGCTAAAATGAAAAGGCGGATTGCCCAGGCGGTACAGGCAGACAGCGATCACCGGTTTGCTGGGACGGTCTTAGTCAGCTCAACGCGTTCGTACCGGCCACAGATCATGTGGTGTAAGAAGGAAGCGATCTCTGTGTTGTCCATGCCAGCCAGCCGCAAGCTACTGATCACGAAAGCATCCTGATAGAGTGCAACTTTGGCCACCACGGCGGTTTCCACAAATGCCTGTTGAATGTTCCCGATCTCTTTCCATGCTTTCAACCCATCTTGTCTAATACTCTTATAAGAGATGATGTCGATATTGGTAATGTAGCATAGAATTGTACGCTGATCTTTGAGGATAATGTATTCTGCCAGGACATAGATTTTTATGGGTTCCAGATTGGGGTTGCGAATGTCCATTTCCAGGCTGAGATGGTCTGGTTTGATTTGCAGGATGCAGGAGAGCAGGTCTGTTTTCCGTTGCCACGTTCCCAGGACGGGGAGGTCGGCCTTAGGAGGGGCTGTTTGGGACCGATCCACCGCTTGCGGAGGAACGGAGGCCGGTGAACAGGCAGGACACGCACCCATGGGGCAGCTCAAAGGATAGACAGGATTCATGGGAACTGTGCCGCGCTCTGGCGTTCGGGGAATGGGCAGTTGGTTAGCCGGTCTCTGGGGCGGCATGGGTTTTGGAGAGCTATCGGCGGCCTGCTCAAGCATCTGTTGGAAAATGGCCTTCATCATCTGATAATCCTCAGGTGGGATGCGTTGCACCATGTCGGGACGAAGAGGCGGAACTTTTGGCACAGGCGAGGGAAGGGTCTGTTGTCCGAAGAGCCACGAAGCGGTGAGGTTACTCAGAGTAAACGCCGCGAGGGCCAGCATCAGGAATGGTCGCATCGACATGAACAGGCCTCCCGTTCAGGATACACTGCGGGCGACTCGAAGGAACATGACACATTCTCTCGTTCGAGACAAGCCCAGGCTGAGAGGGGTCATTAGAGGAGAAGAGCGATGCAACCGGAGGTTAGCCGAGGCAGCCGGGTGGTGGGTCGCTTGGCTCCGTCGCCTACCGGGGCGCAACATGTGGGCAACGCCCGGACCTATCTGATCGCCTGGTTGTCGGCGCGAAGTCAAGGGGGGGAACTTCGCTTGCGGATCGAGGATATCGATTCGCCGCGAGTCAAAGCGGGAGCAGCAGACCTACTAGTCGAAGACTTGCGATGGCTCGGTCTGGATTGGGATGGCCCGATCGTCGTGCAGTCCCAGCGATTGTCCGTCTATAGGCAAGCCTTGCAACACTTGCAAGCTCAGGAGTTGGTTTATCCATGTACATGCAGTCGTAGTGACATTGCTCTGGCAGCTAGTGCTCCTCATGCGGAACATGAAGGGCCGGTGTATCCGGGAACATGCGCCGGAAGACAGGTGGCGGATGCGAAGCTGTTGCAGCAGCAGGGGCGAGCTTACGCCTGGCGATTCCGCGTGCGGCACACCCCCGTATTTACGGATCGACTGGCGGGAGAGGTCCATCTGGACCTGCGGCGAATGGGCGGAGATTTTGTAGTCTGGAAGAACAATAACACCCCCGCTTACCAGTTGGCAGTGGTGGTGGATGATGCGGCGGGGGGAATCACTGAGGTCGTTCGGGGAGATGATTTGATTCCCTCCACACCTCGGCAATTGCTGCTGTATGAAGCTTTGGGATGGGTGCCGCCTGCTTTCGCTCATGTTCCTCTGGTGGTGGGCACAGATGGACGACGCCTAGCGAAACGGCACGGGGATACCCGCCTGGTACAACTGCGACAAGCCGGGGTGCACGCGGAAGCGCTGCTGGGATTACTTGCCTGGTCCTGCGGCTGGCTGGACCGGATCGAACCCATCCGTGTCCAGGAATTGCTCCCCTTATTCCGCTGGGAGGCGATTCCGCGCCAGCCGTTCGTACTGCTACCAGAGCATCTCCAAGCCATCGGTTATTCGGCTTAGGTGGTCCTACATCTGACTACGAGGTGTTGCGAGTTGTTTTCCGGCAATCTGATTATTTCTTTAATCCCTCCGGTGTCAGGAACAGGCAGGGCAATGGTTTTTTATCTTGGAACCGTTCCGCAAATTGGGCGTAGTCATCCAACGGCAAAGTGAGGCAGCATGCCCTGGTGCGGTTCTGGGGTTCCTTAGGATCGGGCAAGAGATACCAGAGATGACTGCCGTGACTTGTTACATAAGGAACGGGGCCGCTTTCCGGTTGGAGTAAGGCAAAGGGGATGAGATTCCCTTCGTCATGTTCCAGCAGCACGATGCCGCGGGTGGCTCGGAGGATAGCCGTCGCCTCGCTCCAAGTTGCACTGATGGGATCACCGGCCTCTTGTGGCCAGCCCAAGATACGGAACGATTTTTGCCCTTGATGTGTGGCAAAGAGAATGATACGGACTTGGCGGGCGGCCTCACCGGCATCAAAGACATAAATGACGCGCTCGCCTTCCGCCGCCACAGCCCAGGAACGTTGCACATCACCGCCGAGGGGGATTTCTGCCAGACGGGAAAGCTGGCTGTCGCAGCGGAAGTGGTAAAGATGTCCGCCGATGGCGATGGCAAAGGACTCCTGTTGGCTATTGGAGGAAGTGCTGCGGAGCCAACGGACACGCCCCGGTTGCGGTTGCGGCGGGTGGAATTGGTGTATGACTTTCCCTTGGGAACGGTCATACACGACGGCAAGGCCCGAGGAAGCAACGGCGATGAAATGTTGCGGGTCCCGCACGGCATAGAGGGCAGCAATTTCCGCCGTTTGGGCATCCGGCAGGCCGGCGAATGGGGCCAGGTTGTCGTTCACCACCTCTTTGTTGTTCAGGTCCCAAACACGAACACGGTTGTGAATAGCCGCCAGGCAGAGGGATTGTTTCTCGCCCCGGTGGACAGCGACGAGAGGAACAGGCCGATGGTCCTTCTCCCACTCCAAGCGGACGACACTTGTCCCCACTGAACTGATCTGCTCCAGAACCCAGCGCGGGGGTTGGATTCCCTCGGTACCGGGTTGTTCATACACCACGAAAGCGTCATCCGTGTTGGGGTTGGCGGGTGGTAGGAAATACTGAATGGTCGAGGCGGGTACAGGCAGTGTTCGTTCGTGACGCACACGATCAGCCATCTCTCTCGGAGCCGGTGCAGGAGCGAAGGTGAATGTGCGGATCGAAGTCGGCAATTTCAACAAGGTTGCTTGAGGAGGCGGTCCGGGGTCGTGATCGGGAGCCAAGGGCGTCTGGGAAAGTTGGGACGAAGTCTTACCACCGGGACTCGTCGAGGTTTTCCCATCTTTCGGCCTGGATTTCGTGGATTTGTCTTGGTTTTGGGAATCTTTCTTGGAAGAGACAGAGTTAGTCGATTGACTGGAATTGTTGGAGGGTAATTTCCCGGGGGGTGATTGAGTTGGCGGCGAATCCGTTTTTTCCTGGGGCACGAGCGGCTCGTTGAGGGGGGCGGGGGTGTCGTTGCTTGCTGCGTCTGATGCGCTTTTCTTGCTTTGTTGAGCTTCCGCTGCGCGCCGGCTGCTGTCGAGGAAAATATACACACTGACCACACCCAAGATCAGAGCGAGGAGTGCTCCGGCGAAAGAAACGTAGAGCAAGCGATTAGAAGCGGGTTGATTCCTCGCCATTCGGTATCGGGACGCGGGCGGTTCCGCCGGGGGCTTTTCGGAAGCGGCGGCTGGCTTGGTGTCACGCTGGGAGTAACGCGAGGGCTTGGAAGGGGGAGGGGAGGTCGCAGACGGGAATGGCGCCTGTTCTGAGGCAAAGGCGAAGGGGGAAGCAACATCCGCCGAAGGCGACGTGGCGGCTGGGGGGGGAGGATTGGCCGCAGGTGTGGAAGCGGAAGCAGGGGGGCGAGACGGGTTGCTCGGAGCCGGAGCGCCAAAGTCAAACGGGTTTTCGCTTTCCGACAGGGTCGGAAAAGGTTCCGGTTCCCCGGTGGGTGGCGGCAGCGGAGTACTCGAGGCAGTCGAAGGGGGAGTTACTAGCACAGGATTCCGGCATTTTCCACATTTGGCTCGCTTGCCGATAGCAGCATCCGGAGCTTTCAACTTGGCACCACATGTCGGACAAGTTACTTCGACAGGCATAAGAACAACCCTCCCTTTACTTGCCTGGCCTTCTCCGTGATCCTCCTGACGTGTTCCTCATGTTTAGAAGTGGCAGTTCCGGTGAGGAACCGGAGCGGCGCCGTGAATGCTGTTGTGAAATATTTAGATCATATTTGGGGTTTTGCGTTCCCCACCTGATCGTTTTTGGTGACCGCTACTTTCGCGGTACAGTCTGCATCATCGGGGAGTACTTTATTCAGGCGGCCGAATCATCTGAGAAACCAGCCGCTGGCCGCCAATAGCTATTGGCCCCAATAATGCCATACTGTTCCTGTCACGCCCCACGATAATCCCCACTGTCCCTGTTTTTCGCCCTAACTCGTGAGAAAACGTGGCTCCGGCGGAACTGGCAAAAAGTCGTTCGGCTGTTGAGTTTCTCCCGGTTGTTCTGTCGTTTTATGGATCAACTGGTAGAGGAAATGTGCGATTTGTAACAAGTCGCCCGGTTGAAGTAATTCACAGGTTATCCGCACACCATTGATACGGATGCCATTGGTACTGCCCAAGTCCCGGACGAGCAAGGCATGCCCCCGCGAAACCAGCACACAGTGTCGGCGAGAGACCTTGCGGGAGGGAATAACCACATCGCATTCGTCACTGCGGCCCACGAGCAAAATTGGCTTGTCGATCGGGATGTGGGAACCCTCGGAAAGTGCTAGCAGGAGAAGGGGCATGGCCGGTTACTTCCCCTTACCAAGCCGCTGGTTTTTCGGAGGGAAGAGCCAGAGCGGCCAAGCGGTTTCGGCAACCGAGCGGATTTCTTCTATAGCAAAAAATTCATCTATCAGCATATAAAACTCCATGCTGATCAAGGTGTTGGTTAGTATTATGTTATTTCTATCACATTGCGGGGAGCTATACCAGAGCAAAGCGGGAAAACCCCATGATCGGACTGTGTAATGGCGATTGATCCAAAGGGAATACCTGATCCAAGTGGAAACGAACAGGATGGCGTGGTTGACCTGCTCCGGAATGAGCGCACGGGTACCGGGACTGGGCAGGGCGGTACTAGTCTGGCAGCACGGGAGGCTTGAAATACGACTGCGAGGTCAATCCCGGTGTCCAGCAAGCATGTGTTAGAGGGACAATCGAGGTGCCCAACGGGGCTGCGGAACACTACAACAGCGGCATGAGGGAATGGGCGTTTCAGCGCTGTATCATGCCGCAGTGCCGGGCGACAGTGGACTTGGGAGAAACTACATTTCGCTGTCCCCGCTGTGGCAGCTTGCTCGATGTGGATTACGAATGGGAACGTTTACCGTTGCCCCAATCGCTGTCGGCGTGGGAAGGGGCGTGGTCGCGGCGGCGCGAACCTCTGGATTTTTCCGGGGTGTGGCGCTTCCGGGCCTTATTCCCTTTCGCCTCCGAAGGGCATGTGGTGACCATCGGGGAAGGCCAGACGCTGTGCCTACGGTCTGATCCTGTCGCTACGTATGTCGGGTTGCGTCCAGGACGGCTTTATCTGCAATACGAAGGCTTAAATCCCAGCGGCAGTTTCAAGGACAATGGCATGACAGCCGCCTTTACCCATGCCCGGATGACGGGGGCCAAGCGAGCAGCCTGCGCTAGCACCGGTAACACCAGCGCCAGCCTGGCATTGTACTGCGCCGCTTCCGGATTGATGCGCGGCATCATCTTCATTGGTTCTGGCAAGATCAGCTATGGCAAACTCTCCCAGGCGCTGGAACATGGTGCCTTGACCATCCAGATTGCTGGCGATTTTGATGATGCCTTGCGTCAGGTCCAGGAGATCGCCCGCCAATTGGGAATCTACCTGGTCAACAGTATCAATCCCTTCCGCCTGGAAGGGCAGAAGACCATTATGTATCGCGTGCTGGAAGCGCTACACTGGCAGCCTCCCGATTGGATTGTGGTGCCGGGCGGGAATCTGGGGAATGTCTCTAGTTTCGGCAAGGCGTTCGGCGAATTGCAGCAGTTGGGCTTGCTGAGCCGGCCTCCCCGCTTGGCAGTGATCAATGCCCAAGGGGCTAACACGTTTTACGAATTGTACGAACGCCGCGGGTTGCGTTGGAATGGCGGCCGCTATGATCCGCAAGTGATTCAGATCTATCTGAAGGAACTGGATGCAGCGGCCCGGCGAGCCGACACGCTGGCCAGCGCCATCGAAATCCACCGCCCGGTCAATCTGCCCAAGGCGCTGCGTGCTTTGGAGATCTGCGGTGGAGTTGTGCGGGAAGTCAGCGATCAGGAAATCCTCGATGCTAAGGCCCAAGTGGGAGCCGGCGGATTGGGATGTGAACCGGCTAGTGCCGCGACTGTAGCCGGCCTGCGCCGCCTTGTGGCTGAAGGAGTAATCCAACCGGAGGAAACAGTCGTCTGCATCCTAACCGGCCATGTGCTCAAAGACCCCGATGCCACCGTCGCCTACCATACAGATGATCGCGCTCTCTTCGACCAGAAGTTAGGCCGCCGCGGCGTCAAGCGGGCGACTTACGCCAATCGCGCCGTCCAGGTCCCCAATGATCTCGCTGAAATTATCAAAGCCATTGAGCTTTACGCCTGAACCATGCCTAGGCCCGTGGAGCCACACAACACGGCTGGAACTACACAAAACGCTGGAGCTAGGGGAAGAAGGAAGGGGGGAACTAGGACGGATGACGGACCCCAATGCGCTTTAGGTGTGAAACATGGCGCTTGTTGGGCTGCCAACGAGGCGGTAATCTGGTTATGAGGAACGACAGGCGCGGTCAAGGATAGCCCTCTATGACAACGAGCACAGGAATCGTGGCGGGATTGGAGCAGGCGGCCCAGTGGCTCCGGCAAGCCGAGCGTATCTGCGTGCTGACAGGCGCGGGGGTGTCTGCGGAAAGCGGGGTACCGACGTTCCGGGGCAGCGATGGTTTGTGGGAAGGCCATCGTATCGAGGACGTCGCAAGTCCGGAGGGATTTCGCCGCAATCCCACCTTAGTGTGGCAGTTTTACAATGCCCGGCGAGCCAATCTGCGGCAGGTCCAACCTAATCCGGGGCATTACGCCTTGGCGGAGCTGGAGCGGCGCTGGGGGGACCGCTTCACGCTGGTGACACAAAATGTGGATGGTCTGCATCAGGCAGCTGGGAATCGCCAGGTCCTGGAATTGCACGGAAATCTGCGCCGGACCCGCTGCCTGGGGTGTGGCGAGGTGCGCGATCGCGGCTTGGAACCGCTCGATCCGCTTCCCCGTTGTCCCCGTTGTGGCGGGCCGCTTCGCCCGGACATCGTCTGGTTCGGTGAAATGTTGCCTGAGGAAACCTGGGAAGCTGCCGTTTGGGCGGCCCATAGCTGCGATCTGCTCTTGGTGGTGGGAACCTCTGCTGTTGTCTATCCCGCGGCGTCGCTCATCCCTATCGCCCGGCGCGGGCAGCCTCCGGCTAAGGTTGTGGAGATCAACCTGACGCGCACCGAAGCCACTCCCCAAGCGGACCTGAGTCTGCATGGCCCATCAGGGGTCGTGTTGCCAGAGTTGGTCCGGGCGATGGAGAGCATGCCATGACGGCCCGGCTGTTGGATGGCAGGCAGACAGCGGCGGCGATTCGGGCCGAGGTGGCAGCTCAAGTGGAGCGGCGCCGGCAACAAGGTCTTCCACCTCCTGGCCTGGCCGCGGTGCTGGTGGGTGATAACCCCGCCAGTCAAGTCTATGTCCGTAACAAGCACAAAGCCTGCCAACAAGTGGGCATGGCCTCGTGGGTCCACCAACTTCCCGCCGACATTTCTCAAGAGCGGCTGCTCGACTTTCTCCAGGAGCTAAATGCCGATCCGCGGGTCCATGGGATTCTAGTGCAATTGCCCTTACCGCGGCATATTGACGAGTTTGCGGTTCAGCAAGCGGTGCTCCCCTCCAAGGATGTGGATGGCTTTCATCCTGAAAACGCCGGACTGCTGGCGTTGGGACGCCCCCGCTTTTACCCGTGCACTCCACACGGTGTGCTTCAGTTGCTTTGGCGCGCAGGTTATGACACACTAGGGAAAGAGGTGGTCATTGTCGGCCGGAGCAATATTGTTGGCAAACCGTTGGCGTTGATGCTCTTGCAAAAGCGCACCGCCCAGAATCCGGCGGGTGGCGAGGCGACGGTGACTGTGGTTCATACCCGTAGCCGGGACCTGCCTGCTTTGTGCCGGCGGGCGGAAATCCTCGTGGTCGCCGCGGGGGTCCCTGGGATCATCACCGCGGAGATGGTGGCTCCGGGTGCGATTGTGGTCGATGTGGGGATTCATTCCGTGGAGGGCCGGTTGGTCGGCGATGTGCATCCCCAGGTGGCTCAGATTGCCGCAGCCCTTTCCCCCGTGCCCGGTGGAGTGGGACCGATGACCATCGCCATGCTCTTGGTGAACACATTACAAGCTGCTGAACATATAGACAGTAGAGGATCGGCTTCGGAGCTGTTCCCTCGCAGTTTCCGCTTGGGTCTCTGAGCACCGCCAGCAGCCAATGTCAGGATGACCCGCAAGAGGCGGCTCCCGACAGCGAACCACTCTTCAGCAGGTCCGGCGCCCGAATGCCCCAGAGTTGTAGCGGGGCTGGGTGCAGCGGCATCATGACATGGGAGGGAGCAAAGCGGTTATGATGGTCAACCTGACGACAGCCACCCGCTTGGGCCTGAATCTCTCCGTGTTTTTGGGAGTATCCCTGCTTCTGTATCTAGGGCGGAGCATCTTCATCCCTTTAGTACTGGGCGTGTTACTAGCGACCGTTTTGCATCCGCTAGCCCGCTTCCTCCAACGGGTGGCTTATCTGCCCCGCTTCTTCGCCTGTGTAGGAGCGATCCTGGTCTCATTGCTGCTGCTGCTGATCATCACGGTCGCACTGGCTATTTCCGTGTCGCGGACCATCGAGGGTTTGCCAAAAAGCGAGGACGAATGGAAGCAACAGTATCGCGAAGTGCAGCAGAACCTGAGCCTGCTCTTTCCTTATGGGGTGGAGCGTTGGCTGCCACCGGACCCTGATCAATCCAACGTCTACCGGGCAGCCCGTGATTTCTTCGCTGGTTCCAAGATTTCCGATGTTCTGGCGGCCTTGCTGGCTCGGACCAGTGAGTATGTTTGGTATGTTATCCTAATCCTCTTCATCACCCTGTTCCTACTCATCGAAGGGAGCATGTTGACCGAAAAAGTGCGGGCGATTTTTGGACCAGCGGAGGATATTCAAAATCGCGTCACGGCGGCAGTTCGGGAGATGGCCGAAGCGATCCGGACCTATTTGGTCTGGCGCACCATCATCAACATCATCTTGGGGATCGTATTAGGGGCCATCTACAATGCTGCTGATCTCAAATATTGGTACCTTTGGGCCATCCTGGTCATTCTCCTCAGTTATGTTCCGTATTTGGGCACAATCGCCGCGGGTATTCCTCCGGTGCTGGACGCCATGCTATTTGTCAATCCGCTCATGGGGTTGATGATTCTGGTCATTTATTCGGCGATTGTCACGATAGAAGGGTACTTGATCGTCCCATGGATCATGGGCCGGAGTATGGACCTGAATGCAACCACGGTGATACTGGCTTGCTTGTTCTGGCAGGAGTTGTGGGGTGTAGCTGGTCTTTTTCTGGCGATGCCAATCATGTCGGCGATTCGCGTTGTTTGCATGCAAGTAGAAGGTTGGGAGCGATGGGGACAGCTTTTGAGTTCCGGACCAGCCCAGCAGATGAAATTGAATAATGGGGAGACGCATTACGGGGGAGACCAGGAGAACAAAACCCTGCCGTCACGTGGGACCAGCGGTGGTGTGGCGGCTGGACCATCGCGTTGACGTGGGGTTGGAGAACTGGAACGGCGGGAAAAGATTGAGCCACCGTTATGGGAGACTAGTGGTTAGGCGATGACGAGCACGACGCGGAAACCGATGGTTTCTGAGGGCGCATCAGGCATGTGACCGCGCCGGGCCGCACTACGGCAGTCGTGCGCGGGGGATTCCCAGCAGCCGCCACGGATGGTGCGCAGGGTTCCGGTTTTCGGGCCGGTTGGGTCCTCCGAGGGACTGTCGAAGTAGTAGTATTCGTCGAACCAGTCCTGCACCCATTCGAAGACGTTGCCATGCATGTCGTGCAGGCCCCAGGCATTAGCCAGGGTCTGGCCGACCGGAGCTGTGCTTTTGCCACCATATTTGCCCCCGGAACCTGCGAAGATGGCGTACTCACCGGTCAATTGCTTGCCGCAGTAAAAGGGCGTGGTGGTTCCGGCACGGCAGGCATACTCCCATTCTGCTTCCGTAGGCAGGCGGTAAATGCGATGGTGGATTTCCTCTTCCGGCATGCGGCTGAGGCGATCGCAGAAGCGCATGGCCTGGTCCCAGGTCACATTTTCCACGGGATGATCGGGTCCACCGCCGCGATGCCGCCGGAACCGGCTAGGATTTTTGTTCTTGACCTTCTCGTATTGCTCCTGAGTCACGGGAGTTACAGAGATATAGAACGGCTTGGTGATGCGGACTTCATGCTGGGGCGATTCCCCCTCGCGCCGCCCCGGTTCATCCTCCGGCGACCCCATGAGGAAGGTGCCCGGATTGATCCGGACGAAGGTCATTCCGATGGAGTTACGGATGATCCGCAGTCCGGCGGTGGTGCTGGAAGGACTGGTAGAGGCAATGGCAGCCGCGGCGGCCCCGGCAGCAGTGAGAATGGCGGCAGCGGTGTGGGCTGCCGCTTCACTCGCTTCCGGCTTGCCCCGGATCGTCACCGATGGAGCATGAATCACGGATGAGCCAGGATCCCGTAGGGAGATCAGGCGGGAGCCATCAGGTATTTCGCTGGGCGGAGCTACCGTGACCTGCGCTAGCATCTCCCCAAGCGCCACCGCGTCCTTGGGTCGGCGGTCCGGCCGGGTGGACAGGCAGGCTTGCAGCACGCGCGCTTGCGAGTCGGTAAAACCGTAGGGGCGGAATTCCTCGATCCACTCATTGCCGACCGGAGCAGAAGCAGCGGGATCACGGCTGAGCAGTTGATACCAGATCATGCCTAAGGCATGCACGTCGTCACTGGGGGCGGGAGCTTCCTTCTTCATCTGCTGGGGGGAAGCATATAAAGCCGTGGCGGAACCCCGCTGGCTGAGCCGCAATTGCTCGGCCCGCGGCCCGACCCGGGCAATCTCCAGGGACCGCATGCTCTCGATCTGTCCCCAGCCGTAATCGGCGATCCAAAGCGTGAACTTGCGGTCATCCGTTGGCTTGAGCAGAATGTTGCTCGGTTTTAGGTCTCGATGTATGATGCCCCGCTTATGAGCTTCGGCCACGACTGCGGTGATGCGGCGCATCAGTTTCAAAGCGGCTTCGGGCTTGGGAGTGTCGTAGCGCCATTTCCACTCGTAAAGTAACCCGCCCAGATCGTAACCAGATAGGAAGGGCGACTCCAGAGCGGCCGGCTCTTTGATGTCGTGAGGCAGATAAACCGAACGCAACGGGACGATGCCCGCAATGCCGTTGAGGGTAAACACTTTTTGGAATAGCTCCGCGCTGCTGCGAACACGCTCGTTGCTTTCGGGGTCCACCGCCAGCTTGATCACCGCTGGAGAAAGCTCCGGTTGGCTCGGATGCTCGGCAACCCAGGTCTCCGAACATTCTCCGAAACCTCGTAGCTCCACGAGCTTCCATCCTTCCAAAATCGGCGGTTGATCTCCGGGGCGGTAACGGGGAATCCGTGGAGGTAGGAAAGCCGCGAGTTCCTCCGCTTTGAGAATCTGAAACTGCTCGGGGGCTGTTCGCCCTTGTGGGTCCGAAGGACGCCGGAACATCTGCCGGACCGTTGCCGGCAAGGCCCGCAGGTAATCCCGCAACTGTTCTTTGGGCACCGCATGTGTCAACGACAAATCCTCAATCAATTCACTGAGGCGGCGTTCCAACTCCGGCCCTTCCACTGCCGCGCACATCTGAAAGGCTAGCCGCTGATCGGGACCGACCAGCTTGCGGTGCAGATAATCGAAGGCCGTCCGCGTGACATCTGAAAGTACGTCAGCAAAGGGCCATTGACCCAAAAGGGCCTTGCGCCCCTTCTCGCACAAGGCCTGAGCTACACTTTCCAACAATGCTTGCAGCAAAGGCATGGCACGCCCTCCTTATGAAATTGATGGAGCGGCTGACTTCCAGCGAGTGCTCTCCGGGCGTGGCGAGTCTATCTCTACTGTAAAGCTTCTCGCCCGCCTGCACAAGGCGATCTCGCCTTTTCTGGGGAAACACTCCTTTCCGCCTCACTGGCCAGAACCGCTAAACCAAAGATGCTCGCAAAATGCGACTTCTGGTGGGTCTTTCGTTGCCGGTAGGCTGTGCGCTTGCTTCCACACCGCCCCCTTGTGATAACTCGCGCTTACTAATTCGACGTTCTTGGCACCGGAGAAGTTCAACAACTCTCCACCGGGGACTCAGCTTATTCTGGCGAAAACACCTGCGCATTCTCTGAGGCCCAGGCTTTCTCCTAGGTGACTCCGGAAAAAACGGAACCGCAAATCGGCAACCGGCAGAGGTGGCGTATGGTAGGTCCAGTTTTCCTGCGGCTCAAGGCAAAAAAACATGCCTGAAGGTAAGCCCAGAGGATGTACCGCAAGGAAACCTTCGCTTTCGTGAGGAACGGGTGAAGGCGTCCTTGGCCTCACTTCTCTGCGCGGGACTGTTCCAGCGCCATCGCAGGCGCAGTGATTGCTGCTGTGGAATGGGCTTCCCGCGGAGGCGGTGAGGAGGCGGCCACCTCTGATGGTGGCGAAGCGGAATGAAGGCGCGTCGGCCGTGCCAATAACCAAGCTGTCGGAGCTATGACCAGTACCATCCCCAACAGGGTCAGCACATTGACTCTATGGCCAAAGAGCCACACGTCGAATGCCAGAGCAAACACGATTTGGGTGAGGCCCACCACCGAGACCGCAGCGGGAGCACCGCCGACAAATGCTAGCGTCAGGAAGATCTGCCCCACGAGAGCCGCCAGACCCATACCCAAAAGTTTGATCCAGGCAAAGCCTTCCCCCAAGCGGTTCAAGGAATGCTCCTGGGGTGTGAAGAGGAAAACTACAAAACAGACACCGGTAGCCACGGTGGAGAAATGCACGACCACCGCCGTCGGGTCGATCCCTTTGAGAGCGTGGAGGCCTAACATAGCGACCGCAGTAAAAAGTGCCGCCGCTAGAGCCGCCACTACACCCCAGTTCCGTTCTGCAAAATGGGGTTGCTCCACCAGAGCAACGCCGACAATGCCCGCCACGATGGCCATAAGAATCGCCCGGCTTGGTCGTTGCCCGTACAATGGCCACGATAACAACGCTACCCATAGCGGAAACGTGTTCGTCAAGGTGATCACATCCGCCGTGGGAAGTTTACCAAATGCGTAAAAGGTGCAGACCATGCTGCAACTGCCCGCACCGCTCCGTACCCACAGGCGCCACGGTGTCCAGACCAGCCGCACCCCCGCTGCCCGTGCCAATAGCACCGCAAACACCGCCACCAGGCCGGCCCGAAAGAGCGCGGTGGTTTGCCAGTCACACGTCCGGGACACCTGCACCACGTCGTGCACCAACACCGCCATAATGGTGAAGGAAAAGCTGCCGCACAACATCAGCAAATAAGGCCGGATCTCCGCGCTGCTGCTCATGGAGACAGATTAGGCATTGGCAGTAGCTCCGGCGCGGGGCTAAATCTGCGTGAATGATCGGTATCTGAACTTTGTCATCGGAAGGTGTCCCTCTTTTCTGCCAGAACACGTTTCTCCTTTCTGCCTGAAAACGTTGACTTTCCACCGCAAAGCTTCGCTAATCTAGAGGAGAGCACGAAACAGGTTTTCCCATGCACAATAAATGAGCGGAGGAGAGGCCTCCGCTGTCTGCTAGATGTCACCACGAAGTTACATCGCGGGAAGAGAGAGGTTCACTCCCAGCTCCCCACGATTTCTCCCCCGCTGCGTGTGCCCAGAGCACGCCAAGTAGCCAGCGGTATATTGCTGCTCACGAAGCGCACCGAACCATCCATGAGCAGCACGTTAACGCCATTCGGATGATAGCTCCGGCTGGTGATCACCGCGTAGGTGTCCCCCAGGTTCGGTTCCCGTGCGCTGACAAAATTGACGTCATAGCCGCCGTAATACATCGCCGTATTCGGGGGAAAGACTGTCGTAAAACCCGTCTCGTCCACCTTGCCGTCCACCCACTCCACATGGCAGACCTTGCTCGGATCAAACGACAGGCTGATCCCGCTCAGCCCGAAGGTATTCGCCAACTCCCCTGGAGTAGTCGGTGGTGGCATCGGGGTCGGAAAACTGACGGTATTCGGGGAACCTAGTACCTTAGGCGTGAATGCCTTGACTTCAGCGATTCCCAGCGTGTTGCTCATACCGTCGGTGAAGTCCGTCGCGCGATAACCGCGGTTAGGTCCAAAGGCGCCGTCTCCTAGATACATCCCGCCGCTTTTGCGAATGAATACGGCCCAACTCCCCTGATTGACCGCATAATTGATGATCCAATGCTTGTGCCCATAGATCGGGTCCGTGCCGTAACCTTGATCCTTGACCTCGGAGGGACAAATGAAGGTTGCGACACGCTGGGAAGATACCCCCGGCTGGAGATTGTAACTCTGCGTGAAATCGATATTGCGGAACAGATTCTCCTGTTCGATGTACGGAAGTATCCGGGACATGGCGGACCAAGCATTGGTCGTCACAATCATGCCTCCGCTGGACATGTAATTTCCATTAGCAGGCAAGCCATTGTTCACATCCATATAGTTGTGCATCGCTAGCCCAATTTGCTTGAGATTATTGGCACATTTGATACGTGCTGCCGCCTCGCGCACCTTCTGGACCGCAGGCAGCAGCAGCCCAATTAGGATGGCGATGATCGCTATTACCACCAATAGCTCGATCAAGGTAAAAGCTTCGCACCGCAGAGGGATGCGTGAACAACGCTGTCGTAGTGGCATCACCAAGACTCCTGAATAGTGGGCAGGAAGCGGAAGTAAAGTGACTGCTTGGCGGCGGTAGGTGAGCACCGGGGGTGGTGGTCTTCGGCTCCTATCCTCGTCGCACAGGTGAGGGTGGAGCCATCGGTGCCTCCCAGAACATTGGCTTAGCAGTCAGCGATGGAATCCAAGCGACGGTCACCCGGACCCCATGTTGTTGCGATTTAGTCGCAACAACACCTTTACTTTAGGTGCTCGATGCCGTATAGTCAAGGTTTGAGACCAGTGATGCAGCGAAAAGGCTATCTTGCGTGGGGGGAAATAGTTGCAATTGCATCTCAGTCGCATAAGGAGACCAAGAAATGCTCATGCCAACTAATCCCAATTCGGGGCGTAACAAGAATAACACAGATCAAACGCCGTTGCCTTCATCTCATCAACGGGAAACTGCACCGCCGACAGGTCGCGTCCTCCGCAGCGAAGATATTCTGGCCGGTCAGCGGGAAGTGCAGATTCTGCATGAGGGGCAAACATATCGGTTACGCGTGACACGCCGAGGCAGACTGATTCTACAAAAGTAGCCGTACATCCAAGAGGGCCGAATAAAACGAGACCTTAAGGGCAGTGATATTTCTGCCAATGATTGGCCCTTCTCCAGCTTTCGAGATGGCCCAGGGATAAAGCTAGCCTTGGAATGAATGGCTACCCAAAAGTCAACCAATATTCCCCTCCTTTTGAGAGAAGGGGATCGGAGGCGCCATTTTTGCGGATGGACGGTGAAATGGTTGGTGAATGCGGCGGTCAGGAAGAAGTCACAGCCGGGGTTCGAGCATGCACTAAAGTCGGGATTAGACTATGGACCCCGGCAGGCGCTTTTAGTTGCAGCAAGCGACGCGAGCTCGACTACCACAGCATCCCCGTAAGCCCTTGCAGCGTGGAGCCGGTGCCGGACAGGAGTACACCGGCACTTTCACAGTCGTTTCGTAGGGTACCCATTTGACGAACGTCTGCTTGACGACCTTCTCCACGGGTACACATTTTTTCACCACACGTACGCCGGTCTTTTCTACCAGCTTGTGTGTGCATACATCCATTTCCTTTTCCACGGTTTCATAATAGCAAACCTTGCGCTTGCCTTCTTTCTGGACAGGAACACACTTGCAGACGGTGACTTCCTTTTCAACCCATTGGGGTTCACACACGGTGACTTTTCGTTTTTCTGTCTTGGCGACCCGTTGCAAGGTAGTGACTTCTACTTCTACTTCCTTAGTCACCCGCTGCTTTTTCATGACGGTGCATTGCACGGTTTGGGGGCAGGGCGCATTGCAGGGATCCGCCTTGCGGCAACAGGCCAAGAGGCAGCAGCCACGGGGTTTGACTACGACTTCCACTGTCGTAGGCACGCAGACCGTTTCGCAGACCAGTCGCTTCTGCTTCGTCTTGACTGGTACGCAGTCGTAAGTCACAACTTCAATCTCTTTAGTCACAGGCTTCATTTCACAGACTTTGACTTTTTCTTTGACATATTGCCGTTCCATCACCGTGTACTTGTATGTCTCCTCCTTGGTGCGTGGTTCTAGGACTTTGACTTTTTGTTTCGTGATCGCAGGTTCACAGACGGTGTACTTGTACTCTTCACGGACATCACGCCATTCGTGAACAATGACTTTGACCTCCTTGGTTTCGGTCTCGCATTTGTACGCCGTCACCTTCTGCTCAACGTAGCTGACGGGGCAAGGAGTCGCGCAGGAGGCGGTGCGGCCTCCAAAAGCCGACGCCGCTGCCGGGAAACTCAAGGCTAGCGTAACAGCCGACAACAAACCCCAACTCCACAAACGTCGCTTCATTGGACCAGACTCCTCATCAGATGGTGTACGGGGGTCCCTGACATTCCCTGTACAGTTCCCCCCAAAACCCAGTCACCCTTCCAAAGGGACCATTACCGTCATCCGGTATTTCCTCAATTCTGGGCGCTCATTCGCCCCTCCCCGAAGAAGGTATGTAATAGCTCTGTCTTGGCGATTTCTCCCATTTTCTCCAATCTTCCGCCCCGATACAAAGCCTATGGTTTATGCCGTCGAAGGGCAACAGCAAAATGGGATAAATGGGGCGATTTTTTCCTCCAAGCAGCTAGCGGGGATGTCCGAGTGAAAGTAGTCCTGGATAATTGCCTCTGGCCGCAGCTTTCCTCTCCGGGTACGATCACGGCACCGCCCACGTACGATGCGGATTGGTCCTGAAAATATCCAAATTTTTCTCAGTATCGCTTCCCGCGAGCGAGTTAGGCAGGGGTGAGCACCGTAAACAACATATGACGAAGGAGTGACACTCATGAAACTCTGGCGTATTCCAGCTCACGCTTTTCTGGTTGCTCTCATGGGGGGAATCGCCGCTTGGCCGATGGCGGAATTGGCGGGACAACCCCTCCAAGAGAATTGGATTCCGTTATTCAACGGCAAAGACCTAAGCGGCTGGAAAATCCCCAACCCACCGAGTTCCCAATTCCGGGGGGTGCGGGAGGTCAAAAACGAGGCGGGCAAGGTGACCGCTTTTGTGGGCATCTTGAAGAATGGCCAGGAGGTCACCCTGTGGCAGGTCCGAGACGGTTTGCTCATCGGGGGCGGGCCAGCCAGCCATATCTTCTCGGAGGTCGAAGCGGAGGACTTCCACTACCGCGTCGTGGCCAAGATCAATGATAAAGGGAACAGCGGTCAGTATTTCCGGACCCAATTCGGTCCCGGTTTTCCCAAAGGGTATGAGGCCCAGATCAACGCGACTCACACGGATCGCATTCGCACCGGCAGTTTGTACTTTCCCAAGATCAAAGAGGTGCTGGTACTGGATAAAGCTCCTCACAAACCGGATGAGTATTTCACCCAGGAAGTCATCGCGATCGGCAACCACATCCAGGTCTTTGTCAACGGCAAGAAGACGGTGGATTGGAAAGACCCGAACTTCACATACAAGAAAGGGCATTTTGCCTTGCAGGGGCATGACCCTGGCAGCGTGATGACCTTCAAAGTCGTGGAATACAAACCAATCGCTGGCAAATGAACAGAAACGAGTCCGAGCAATTGAGACCGCAACTGGAACGACGCGGAAGGGGGGATGGACGCCGATGACGCTTTCCGGGGTGTTGTTTGTGGTGATCGCAGCGGTGGTGGCTGTCTCGGCCCTGGGAGTGGTTCTGAGCCGCCACATCGTCCGTATGGCTGTGTGGCTGCTTTTTACCCTGGTCGGCGTGGCCCTCTTGTACTTCCTATTGGGCGCAGAGTTTCTGGGGGCAGCTCAAATGATCGTGTATGTGGGCGGAACCCTGGTATTGCTCGTGTTCGGAGTGATGCTAACGGCTCAGGGTCCGCTCCGAGAACTGCGGACAGCACCGGCGGAATGGGCGGTGGGCGGGATTTTAGCGGGCCTGTTGTTGATTCTGGTGGCTTGTACTCTTTGGCGCTTGCCGTCGCCTCAAGCCAGCATAGGCCCTCTGCCGGGGACAGCCCCGCTTGGTCTAGGATTGCTCGGTGTTCAAGAGACGACCCCAAGCGCTACTCTTTCCGGGCTGCCGGAGAATAGCGAAAAGTTAGGGCGTACCCCCGTAGCGTATCTGCTGCCGTTCGAGATTGTTTCAGTCCATCTGTTGGTGGTCTTGATCGGTGCCGCCTATCTGGCCCGTGCACGAAAAAAATTGGTGCGCAGGCAGGCATCGACAGAGTTGGACCGGTCAAACGAAGCAGAATCTGGGGCATCCACGAATCATGGTGCTGCTCCTGAGCAGACGTGAGAGGGTTCATTGGGCCATCGGACGGTGGGTAGCAGCGGGAGATCAGAGCCTGGAGTCTCGGCTTGTGGAGTCTCTTGTCGTGCTGATTTTTGCGATCCCGTGCTGGAAGTCACCTTACCGCCGAAGACGTTGATCCATGATGATTAGCCATCGTTTGGGAGAAGGTGGCTGCCCGGCTCTGACGAAGCTGATCAGCAGGAGGATGGAATCAAGTGGAGGTGGCCTAAAGGACATAACATAACCCACGGAGGAGGCAGAATGGGAGATGCTGGTTTGCACATGGTACTGCTACTGGGTGCGTGGGTTTTCGTGTGCGGTGTGGCGTGTTTGGCGTTGAAGCGCAATGCCTTGGGAGTTTTGATGGGTGTTGAATTGGTGCTAAACGCTTCGAATATCAACCTAATCGCAGTGGCTCATTACAATCCCGCCTTTCGCCTGGAAGGTCAAATATTCGCTCTACTCGTGATCGTGCTGGCGGCAGCAGAGGCCGCGGTGGCATTAGCGATCATTTTGCACTACTACAACACTTATGCCACAGTAGATGTTGATGCCGCCCAGCAGTTGCGCAACTAGTTACGCCTGGAAGAACACGCTGTGCGAATGAGGCCACTGGCCGTGTCGTGCTCCCCGGACCACGCAGGTGCGAGGAGCTTGCCGAACGGAAGCCTACAGAACACGTGAGAGTAGCCTCGTGCTGCGATAGCAGAGGAAAGTGGACAAGCCATGATACCAGGTTGGGAAGCGACACCCGGACGATTGTATGTTGTAGCGACGCTGTTACCGCTGGCGGTGGTGCTTGTGCTGGCGACAGCCGGGATGCTCCGGGCCTGGATTCGCCCTCTCCGCACGCCGGGAAGCTGGACGGAAACTGTGTACTGGATGCTCGGAGGAGACGTTCCTCTCCGGGCGGGGGCCTTTCTGTCAGTCGCCGCTATGGCAGTAACCGCCTTCCTGAGTTTGGTGGGTCTGGTGCAGTTTCTGTCAGCGACGGACTCCGCCGAACCCGTCCGTTGGGCAGAACGGATCGATTGGGTCCGGATCGGTCCCTTGTCGGACAATCTGACCGCCGGAACGGGCGTGGATCATGCCACCCTTCCTGCCCTGGTTCTGCAAGTGGGATACCGGATCGATGCTTTGACGGCGGTACTCTTCGCCATGGTCGCGGTGGTGGCCTTGGCGATTTTCATCTTCGCTCTGGGATACATGGCGGAAGAAACCCAAACGGTAGTGGAAGATCACGAAGCCCAGCACCAATATCACCGGGATCAACCTGTCCAGCGGCGGGGGCGCTTTGGGCGTTTCTATCTGTTCTTATCCCTGTTTTGCTTCGCCATGCTCCATCTGCTGATTGCGGATAATCTGTTCCAAATCTTCGTGAGCTGGGAGTTGGTCGGCGTCTGCTCGTTTTGGCTCATCGGGTTCTATCAAGAGCGGCCGAGTGCCAGTTACGCGGCTAACAAGGCATTCATTATCAACCGGGTGGGGGATGCGGGTTTCCTCATCGGTATCGCTATCGCCTGGACCCAATTGGGAACGCTCAACCTGGAGGAGATATTCCAACGCCTGAGAGGGGGGACTGATTCCGATGGGAGAGTGCGATACGCCCGCGTGGTCGCGGAGGCTGAAGGGACCGATGCTTTGCCGATAGGGGCAGCGGGTGAAGTTCGCAGAAGAAGCTATGAGGTGGGCGCGGACCGCCAGGGGGGGACCCATGTGCTGCTGCATCCGCTGTCAGGTCGGGGATCTGACGTACCAGCACGCGTGCGCGTTTCAGAACCGATGAGCTTGCAGGACTACGCGGTGATGCCCTACTGGTTGTGGGTGGTTATGGGTGTGGGGATTCTTTTGGGCTGTATCGGCAAGAGCGCCCAATGGCCGCTGCACACGTGGTTGCCGGATGCAATGGAAGGCCCTACGCCCGTTTCCGCCTTGATCCACGCGGCGACGATGGTGGCGGCCGGCGTCTATCTGGTCGGTCGTTGCTATCCCCTCTTTGCTAGCGAGGTTCTGTTGATCACGGCCTACATTGGCGCTATCACCGCTTTTTTGGCGGCCAGCATCGCCTTGGTGCAAACCGACATCAAGCGAGTCCTTGCGTACTCCACGTGTAGCCAACTGGGGCTGATGTTTCTGGCGTTGGGATTGGGAGGGTGGATCGCGGGATTGCTCCATCTGCTGACCCATGCCTTCTTCAAGGCGTTGTTATTTCTGGGAGCGGGAAGCGTGATCCACGCCTGTCACCACGTTCAGGATATGCGGCAAATGGGAGGCCTCCGCCGGAAGATGCCTATCACCGCTTTGACCATGCTGGTGGGGGTGCTGGCCATCTCAGGGGTACCATTGTTGAGTGGATGGTACAGCAAGGAACGCATTCTGAGCCAGGCGGTGGGGTGGGGCTTGTATCAACCGCAGCATGTGTTGCTGTGGCTGTTGCCGTGGCTAACCACGGTGCTGACGGCCTACTACATGTTCCGCTTGTGGCTATTGACCTTTGCGGGCACGCCTCGAGACGAGCAGGTGTATGAGCAGGTGCAGGAGTCGCCTGGGGTGATGACCGGTCCGCTCGTTGTCCTAGCCGTACTGAGTGCAGGTGGGGCGTGGGGCTGGCCGATGTGGGAAGTGGAGGCCAGTTGGCTGGGCCGGGTGCTGGAACAGGCTCAACCGGCGATGGTTCAGGAATATGTTGAGGTGACAGAACGGGGTCACCATTATCACCTGCTGACGGCGGGTTTGGCTCTGGCCTGTACCCTGGGCGGAGCGGGGCTGGCCTATCTGTGGTTCGGACGGACAACGGTGACCGCGGAACAGTTTCAAGTGCACAGTCAGGTCGGTCGGTTTCTGGAGAACAAATGGTATTTCGACGAGATTTACGATGCGGCGGTGTTGCGTCCCGTGGTCCAAGCCGCTCAGGTGATTGCCCAAGCGGACAAACGCCCGACGGAAGTGGAGGTTTCAGTCCCTGCTCCTGCGGCGCTGGAAGAGCCACCGCCCCGCCGCTTCGACTGGGGAACTCTAGATGGCTGGCTCAACGCCGTGGGCGACCTGGCTGCGGCCGGGGGTGAAGTTCTCCGCCGATGGCAATCCGGCCGCTTACGCTGGTACATCGGGATGCTGGCCTTGACGTCGGTGCTCATTCTGGGAATGCTCGCGGGTTGGAACCGCTGAAGGAAGGTAGCATCCATGAGGGCCACGTGATGATGTTCTGATCACGTGCCCCTATGCAGGACGAGGATGACCATGCTGGAAGCCGATCTGGTCTGGTTGACCGTGTTGATTTTCCTGCCCGCGGGGACCGCTTTGCTCTTGGCACTTCTGCCATCGCGATGGCTCGAAGCGATGCGGTGGGTGGCGTTGTTTGGTGCCGCGGCCACGTTGTCCGTCAGCTTGTGTGTGGTGGTGGGGTATTATCTGCTGCTGGATTCGCGCCTGGATGTGCATGGCCGCCCGCTTTACAGCGCCTTATCGCGCCTGGATGCTCGCGCCGATCAGGCGGCTTCCGATGCTGCCCAGCCGGTTCCCAAAGCCTTGCTTTCCGATGATTGGATCGCGCGCCGACCCTGGATTGCGGCTTTTAGTATCGACTACGCTTTGGGAGTGGATGGGATTGGCCTTTCGCTAGTGGTTCTAACCGCTTTGGTTACTTTGACAGCCTTGGCGGCGAGTTGGAACATCGAGCAGGGAGTGCGGGGCTACCTCATGCTCGTGTTGCTTTTGGAAACCGGGGTGATCGGAGCCTTCTTAGCCCTGGACTTTTTCCTGTTTTATGTGTTCTACGAATTGATGCTGATCCCGATGTTCGTTTTGATCGGCTTATGGGGTGGCATCCGCCGGCGTTATGCGGCTTTCAAATTCGTGGTTTATACCCTGAGCGGCAGTGTGGCAATCCTGGCGGCCCTTTTCGCCTGCCATAGTGTGGATGTGCGGGATTTCGTGGATCAAGCCGTAGTCCAGCAACGCGTGCGGGAGCTGGCCAAGGAACGGAATTGGAACGAGCAAGATGCGGACAAACATGTGCGGATTCACACTTTTGACATCGTCACGCTGACGAAGGTCGGGCGAGCCGTCATGCTGATCCTCAACGGCGAGGAAGAAAGGTTGGCGGCTCGCGACTCTATCGCGGAACAGGCCGTTTGGGGCGGAGGAAACACGGGACCGGTCAAAGTGTTCGCGCCGGGAGTCGATGTGTCCGCGGCGATTGCCCGTCTTAAGGCTCAGCCGGTGTGTACCCGCCCATTCCAGTATCTGGTCTTCGCCCTGCTTTTTTTGGGCTTTGCCGTCAAGATACCCATTGTGCCCCTGCATTCCTGGCTGCCGGATGCCCACGTGGAAGCGCCGACACCCATCAGCATGATCCTGGCCGGTGTGCTCCTGAAACTGGGGGGCTACGGCTTGGTGCGCCTGGTTATACCTCTATGCCCTTGGGCAGCGGCGCAACTGAGTGTGGTCCTGGGGTTGATCGGCGTAGTGGGCATCCTCTACGGCGCTCTTGTCGCCATGGGTCAGACGGATTTCAAAAAACTGCTGGCGTATTCATCCGTCAGCCACATGGGGTTTGTCGTCTTAGGTGTGGCGGCGTGGTCGTCGGGGAATTCCGCCCAGTACTGGCAATGGGGAGTCAATGGTGCGGTGTTTCAAATGCTCTCCCACGGCATCACCGCGGCCGCCTTGTTTTTCGTAGTTGGAGTGGTCTATGACCGTGCCCATCATCGGGACCTGCGGCGTTTTGGTGGATTGTGGGAACCAATGCCTCTTTACTGCGGCTTCAGCGCTGTGCTTTTTTTCGCCAGTATGGGGCTACCGGGCTTGTGCGGTTTCGTGGGAGAGTTTTTCGTACTACTCTCGGCGTGGCATTTCTCTCCAGTATTAGCGATTCCGGCTATACTGAGCGTGATCCTCACCGCGGGTTATCTTCTCTGGACCTGGCTGCGAGTCTTTACCGGTGTCAATGATGCGACACGCTCCTACCCTGATCTCTCTCCCCGTGAGGCTATAACGCTTTTTCCCTACGTGGTTTTGGCCATTTTGTTGGGGATCCTTCCTTACACCCTCGTGCTCCAGTGGGTGGATCCGGCCATCACCGGGTGGGTGGCGAATCTCGCTTCGCTCCGTTGAAATGGATTCTTCAGGGTACACTGGCACCGCAAGCTATTGGCCCGCCTTCCTTCTCTCTCTTTGCTTCATCGGGATGAAGAGGAGTGGAAGAACAAGAACGGAGGAAAAACAAGAACCGACCGGTGTGGGTCCGCGCCGATTTACTGCCAGCGGAGGGTAAGGGTCCCCTCTTCGCGGCTTCGCCGTTCCAAGTGCCTTAGGCTTAGCCGGGCCGCTCCGAAAAAGCCAATAGCCAGGATGATCAAAGCGGCGGCTTCTCCCCACAAAGGCAGCACTCCCGGCATGTGGAACAATACTTGGCGCAACGCGTCCATGCCCAGGGTCAACGGGACGATGCTGGCTACAACGATGACAGCCTTAGGGAAAATGGTGAGGGGGAAGTTGGTTCCGCTGAGCAGGTAGATCGGCTCCTGGAAGAGGCTGACCAGATGCCAGGCCTCCCGACCCCACCGCAGGAAGAGCGAGGCGAAGAGCATACCCAGCCCGTAAAGGGCGGCCAGGGTCAGGAGGAAAAAGCTGATCAGAAGCCACCAACTGCTGGGACGAATCGGGATGTCAAAGAGCAAGACGCCGGTTAGAGTGATCGCCGTGGCCCGTACCAGAGTCGTGATCATTCCGCCGAGAGCCATACCAGTCAGGATTGCGGTCAGTGGAGCGGGAGAAAGTACGAACAACTCCAGATTTCCCGCATCCCGTTCCCAATACAGTTGTGCGCCCATACCCCAAAGTACGTTGAGCCAGAAGGTGGTCAGAGCGGCTCCGAGCACGACGACACCAGCATACGCGGGGGGCGCCTGCATCGCCCGATAAGCGTAAACGAAACCTGCGGCGGCCAGGACGGGCAGAACCGTCTCCTGGATCAACCAAATACGGCTGCGGAACAACCAGGCTACCCGCGGATAGGTGCGGGCCAAGGTCGCCATCACAAACAATCGGATGGGTTTCCCATTCATCGCAAGTACCCGAATGCCGGTAGCATCTGTTCCTGAAAAATCGCTGGGGACGGTAACGCCGCCTCGTCGTTGGGCTTCCACATCCCTACAGGTTCCGTCCAGTTGCGAATGGGTAACTGCCATCGCTCGATCCTGTTCTCAATCGCTAGTTTGGACTGGAGCGGTTAGCAGTTCCTCCTCCTGATCGTTCAATTGCCGGCCCACCAATTCCAAGAAGACATCCTCCAAGGTTGGCTCTAGCTTTTGGAGGCTGAGGATGCGGCCGCCATGTTGAACGACGGTCTGGACTACGGAGCCGATGACAGCATCTTCCAGCAGGGAGAGCTTCAGGTCTGTGGTCGCAGTTGTGGTACGAATTTGCAAACTATGGACGCCCGGAAGCTGGCTGAGACGGGACCAACCGTCTGTGCTAGGGGCCAGATGAATGAGATAACGCGGATACTGCTGGACCTGCCGTTTCAGGGCCGTGGGCGTATCGCAAGCGAGCAACTGGCCATGATCGATGATGGCGATCCGGTCGCACAGTTCCTCGGCTTCTGCCATGTAATGGGTCGTCAGTAAGATGGTGCGCCCCGGTTGCTCTTGCAGCCACTGCCGAATGAAAGTGCGAATCGCGCGGGCACTTTGCACATCCAGCCCCAAGGTGGGTTCATCGAGGAAGAGGATTTTCGGATCAGTGATGAAACCGCGGCAGAAGTTCATCTTTTGACGTTGTCCGGTGGACAGGTGGCTGATGCGTGTCTGGGCCTTATCTTCCAGGCCGACGATTTGGAGCATGCGGTCGATCCGCTCATAAGCCAGGCGGCTGGGGACGCCGTAGAGGCGGGCGAAGAGCCAGAGATTCTCGCGCACGGTGAGAATACCGTAACCGGAGCTTTCGCCACCTGAGACCATGTTGATGTGCGGACGGATCGCTTCGGCCTGGCGGACCACATCCCAGCCATTGACCCAGGCTTGGCCGGAGGTTGGGGAGAGCAGAGTGGCCAGGATTTTGATCAGTGTGGTCTTTCCCGCACCGTTTGGGCCGAGGAGGCCGAATAATTCCCCGTGCCGCACTTGTAGATTGATTCGATGCAATGCGATAAAGGTTCCCTCATCCTTGACGGGACTGGAAAGTGAGGAATTGGCCGCAGCCGCCTGGCGTTTCCGCCAACTACGGCGGCGCACTTTGGTGAAGGTGCGCGTTAGCTCTTCTGTAGCAATCGCCCAGGTAGCACTCATGTTGTTATCTTAGGAGTGCCGCTGGATGTCTTGGGAGGGTGGGCGAAGACGGTCTGAGGAACTGGGGTCTCTCGAAGGTTGGCTTTCTGGCAGCAGGATCGGACGAAGTCAAACTTCCGCTACGCAGGAGCGCAATCGCTGTCGCCAATCTTCCCAGAGCGGCTCCAGGACGGGCTGAAACGCTTGGACCAGTTCCTGTTTGGTGCGCGTGCGTTCCAGACCTTGCACTGTGCCGATCCACAGATCGCCTTGGCGGGTCAGTTGCAGCGTGGGGGGTGCCTCAGGATGGGAGCCATACAGGATGACCCGCAAGCGGTGGGCCAGGCCGTGCCGGGCCAACTCATCGTGCCATAGTTTCCAGGTGACTTCCCCTTCGCGAGCTACGAGGATCAATTCATCGAGCTGCTGGAAGAATCGCTCCCGTCCTGGAGGAATCCGTTGGGGTGGATCCGCTCCGAGGTCTCCTCCTGGTTGGTCCGTGATCACCAACTCAAAGAAGCGGCGCAGACCTTGGAGAATGCGGACAAAGTGATCCTCCATGGTGGGAGTCCACCGGCGGCGCTCCTTGAGAATGTCTCGATATTGCCGGGCGAGTTCGACATGTCCCTCCTGGAGCAGGCTGAGATACCACGCAGGGGTGGGTGATTGGCCGTCGCAATCCAAAATCCACAAGCGCCGCTGCTGAGAGATGACTCGGCTCAGGAGACAAGCATAAAGAGCACGGGCAAATACAGACTTCCCGGAGTTGGGGTCCCCGATGACGCCGAGGATCATGGATTTTTGCGGCTGGGGTACGAATTGCTCTAGCCATGGGAGGGGAAGGCGTTCCCCTAATTGCGAGTCCGAAGTGCTGTAAACCAGAATACAATCGTGGATCGGCGTTAGGCAGTAAAGGTGCTGGCATCCCGCGGCTACAGCCTCCCAGGCCACGCGGGCATAAACTGTGACGGGGGCTTTGCCGGTCAGGCAGAGTTCCCGTGGACGTTTCTCTCGGATTTCCTTAAGGGTAGGTTCTAGTAGGCTCTCGATGGCTTCGGGTTTCAGGTCCTGCACCGAATTAAGTTGCATCTGCCAGAGATAGCAGCCTGGATGTTGGCGTGACTCTTCGAGTTTGCACAAGCACTGGCGGATATCGGACGAGTTCCCGCGGATCAGTTCCTTCAGGTGGATCGACGCCGCACCTGCTGCTTGGGCCATCGCACCTGCGTGGGCATACATCCACACCGCTCCTTTCCCGCGGATGGAGATCGGCCGGCCCCGCATCGCTTCGAGCCGCAGAGGGTGCTGCGACATGACCTGTGGCGCCCAGAATCCTTCCGGATTGTCCTGAAACTCGATGATATCATCACGCTGGATGAACCACACCATGATTTGTACCCTCCAAAACTCGCTACCGGTTGCCCCGAGGCATGCCTTCAGGAATCACGTCTTGGGTACGCTAGTGGGTATTTATTCTCTCGTGTTCGCTTGGCTCAATAAAGGCTTGGGTTATCATGGAATTCGTCCGCAGAAAGCGAGTATTGATAGTTTCCTTCATATCTGATTCGCATGACTATCACTTGTCCACATGGAGGACCTTCAGGCAAAGCCGGCAAGCCAGGAGAATTGCCAGGTAGCGGGGATGCCAAAAGCGTGTGGGTATCCTTTGGGAGGCGGCTTTGTCAGAGAAACTAGTTATGATGGGGGGAGGTGTTATGGTCCGATTTGGTATGTCGAGAAATTGCCACATCAATCTGAAGAAGGGGGAGGGGGTTCCACGTGGCCGGTACGGGGAATGAGCAGCACGGCGCCGAGGAACATGAGGATAGCAGCGGTCGCATAAGCATAGGGTTGACCTAGTAGGAACAAGCTTCCAACAGCGGCGCTGGCAATGAAGTCTCCCAATCCGTTGACGGTAGCGAGCACGCCCATCGCTGTGCCACGGAGAGATCGGTCGCGGACCAGATCGGCGGTGATCGCAGGTTCTAGTGCTTCTTCCATAGCAATGTAAACACCAGCCAGGGTGAATAGGAGAATCAGAATGATAGGATGGGTCCAGCCATTGAGAGTCAGGAGCGTAAATCCGAACATGACGGCAGCGGCTAGGAGATAAGCGGCGACAAGGACGCGTCGGCGTCCGCAGCGATCGCCCAGCCACCCCGCCGGATAAGCAGTCAAAGCCCCGGCGGTGTTGCGAATGGCATAAAGCACGCCGGCCCAGACCGCTGCCGAGGGCATGCCATAAAGCGGGGTGAGCAGCAAGCCTGCGGTCAGGATCAGTAGGGCGTGGGAGAAATCCCCAATGCCAAACACGAACACCGGCAGCAGGTAACGCCGGAAATCCTTCGGTAGGGAACGGAGGGAAGCAGTGAAACGCAAAGCCGGTCGGGGAGTAAAACGTTGTTCACGGACCAGAACGGCAAACGCGATGGCTGCTGCCAGACCGGGGATCAATGTGAGCAGGAAAATCAAACGGTAGGGTTCATCGGGTTGATCGAACCACTCCGGCGGGAGATAGGCAAGAAGAGCGGCTCCCAATAGTGGCCCGATGATGGCTCCCAAGGTGTCCCCGGCACGATGGAAGCCGAACGCTTTGCCGACGTGCTGCGGCGGTACGGCATCCGCCAAAATGGCGTTGCGCAAGGGACCGCGCAATCCTTTGCCAATCCAACCTATCACCTTGGCCGCCAGTACCAAGGGCCAACTGACTGCTACAGCGCACAGAACGAAGGCGACCCCGGTCAAGGTATAGCCGGCGACCACGTAGGGCTTGCGGTGGCCGATTCGGTCAGAATACCAACCCATGATCAGCTTGACGGCATTGGAGCTGAGATCGGCGATCCCTTCGATCCAGCCGAGAAGCAGGCCCACGCTTTCGGGGGGAATGTGCAGCAGCCGCAAGAATGCCGGCAGGATCGCCGAGGCCATTTCGTAGCTGACATCGGAGAGAAAACTGGTCAGGCCCGCTCCCCAAACCGTGCGATTGAACCAGCCGCTAGAGTCAGAGGGCGGAGGGGTCGGGCACTCGGAGGTAGAGGGAGAGGGGGCCATGGAGCTACTTTACGATCTGCCACCGCTGCCGGACCTGCTGGGGTGTCGCCGTACCGGTGACTCCGATCTGCTGGATGGTGATAGACGCAATCAGGTTCCCGAAAGCCGCCGCTGCTGCCCGGTTGCCTCCCGCCAGGACAGCGCTGACAATCCCAGCCGAGCAGCTATCTCCTGCACCGACAGGATCGATCGGGCCAGTGACGGGGTAAGCTGCAACCCGCTGGAGGCGGACACGGCCCTCCTGCTCTTCGCCTAACAAAATGCCTGCTTCCCCTTGAGTGCAAAAGACGGTTCGCCCACCACTCCGGACCAACTGCTCGACGCAGTGTTCGATCGGGGTTTCCTGTCCCGCACCACAAGCCCGGCGGCATTCCCGCTCATTGGGCTTGAGACTGACGTGGCGGAACAGACCGATCCGTTCCCGGCTGTCGGCCAAGACGAACTTGGTGGGGTCCTGGGATGCCAACTGGGCCAGCAATTCACGCACCCGTCCCGTCACCACGCCGCAATCTGCCTCGCTGACTTGATCCAGCACCAGCCAAGCGTCTGCCTCGTGCCAGCACTCCTGGAGTTTTTCACAAAGTTTCTCTTCGAGGAGGGGAGGTGTTGGAGTGCGGTTTTTGATGTCGAGCCGATTCAATTCCCGTCCGTCGAGCATCGGTTTGGTGTAAGTGGGGGTGCGGCGCTCTGCCGTAATGAGGATATGGCGGCCATCGACATTCGCCCAACGGGCTAGGGCTTGGCGTAGCTCATAACCTTCTCCATCATCTCCGATGAAGCTGATGGGCAGGATACGCCCCGTTCCCAATGCCGCCAGATTGTTGATCACCGTTCCCGCGGCTCCGGCGTAGCTGCGGATGCGCACTACCTGGTAGGCCGTCAGACCTGTTTCCAGTGAGGGTTCGTTCAAATGGGAGTCGATGTCCAGGTACCGATCCAGAAACAGGTCGCCCAGCACTCCGATGGTACAGCGGGGTAAGTGAGCCAGTATGCGATCGATCACCGAGTCGTTGAGCATAGCAGAACCCGGAATGTCTCGCGTTCCAGATCGAGGGTGTCTGAGAGAATAGGTGCTGCCCATTGTACTAGGATTGGGCGGCGGGAGGAGTTGGGGTATCCGTGATCGAGGTCGAGGCGGTAGAGCCTTCGGCGGTGCGCGGTGAGGGCGCAACGGATGGATCAGGTGCGGGCTGAGGGTCCAAGCGCTGCACAGCGTGCCAGAGAGCAGGAAGCGTGTCCTTGTGATCCCCGGCTATGTAAAAGCTCTCCCCCCCATCCGCTACGGTACGGACCAGAATTGTCTTCCAAGGGCGGAAGTAATAGCGGGGATCGGATTTCGGAGCTTGGCGGCGATAGTCGTCATCCAGAGGAACCAAATCAAAGACCGCCGTGGTGAAGCGGGCGATTCGTTGGCCGTGCTGATGGGCGACATTGCGCGCCATAGCTAGAGCCTTGAGATACACCTCCGGTCCCATGACAGCCGAGCCAAAATTGAGCACCACGCCGCCTTCCAACTGGCGGATATGCTCGGCGAAGATGAGGAAATCCGTGTAGCTGGCCCGGCCTAGCACGGCGCCATCGGCGTTGGGATGCTCATGAATGATGTCGTAGCCGATGCCGATGTGCACCGTAACGGGAATGCGCAACAGGTAAGCCTGGGCGAGGACGGAAATGTCCTTGTAAGGGAAACACCCTTCGGCGATGGCCCGCCCGATTCCTTCTCCCAAACCCATGCCGGCCCGCACGCCTTGAACCACGGCGTCATTGATGCGGCCCGTCTCTTCCCACAAGCCGAATTCTCCGCTGGAAACATAACGGGCGACGCTTTCCGTGGTGGCGCCAATGAGAGCAAATTCCCAGTCGTGGATGGGACCGGCGCCGTTCATGGCGATCAGGGAGATCAGACCGCGCCGCATTAAATCAATCAAAAACCGTTGGGTTCCTGCTCGCAGCACGTGGGCGCCCATGAGCAAGATGCGGGCTGCTCCTCGTTGCCGGGCCTGAAGCAGTCGTTCTGCCAGAATTGGTAAAGCAGGATGATGGAAAGAGGGAACGGTACTAAGAGGTTGGATGACATCGAGGGTCAGATCATGCTGCCGTTGGGACAGCGGCTGCAATCGCAACTGCCGGCGATCGAATTGCGGGTACGGCATGGCGATGAACCCCTGATCCATCTCCAGGGTGGCTGCCTGAGCGTGAGCTTCCGATGGCGGGTATCGTGCGCGCACTGCTGATGATGTAGGACTATCCCAACAGCTTGCCAATGACATCGCAACAGGCGGACAGAAGCACATCCCTGCAGATGGACCCAAGGGGAATCAGGGACGCGGGGTGACAAATTGAAAGCCAGTCCGCGGAGGAGAGGCTTCGCCGGGAAGGGTATCCGGCGGCACACTGCGCCAATCCTGTCCCGAGGCGGCCATCTGATACCCTAGCCAGAACATCCGCTGCAACTCTTCGGGGTCGAAGGCAAAGCTGCTAGTTTCGGCAGGAAAATCCTGGGGCAATGCAATGAGGCGGAATTGCGACCCTGTGACAGCACAGAGGGCGTAGAGCTTGATCAGGTCGGAACGGAACAGGGCATAAAGGGCATTGGAAACGCCTCCGCCGAGTAGGCCGAACACACGGGGTCGGTCCTTGAGGGGATCGCGGTACACCTTGCCAGCAGAGAGGACCCAGATGGTGGAACCTGCCGGGATCGGGCCGGTCGTGCGTACAAATGCCTGGGCCATGTTTCCCGCATCGGCGTGTAGCTCCCGGTAGCGCACTCCGTTGACTTCCACATCGAATTCAACAGGCGCGACCACGCCAGGTACTGCGCTGGAAGCCAGTAGGATTTTTCGCACGAGCACGGGCGCGTCTGGTCGGCCGCTGGACGCTATGGCTGTTAGGTCCCACACCGTGAAGCGGTTGGTCAGGATGTTGCCCGTGCCAATGTAGAGCCGGCGCCCGTCGTGGTATGCCTGTTGCAGTTCGCTCATCAATTCGGGGGTGATTTCGCGGGCCAACAGCTCTTCCAGCGGGGCGGCGGACATCAAGCCGGTACCGCGGATCAGACCGCGAATGGGGCGCCAGACGAACAAGTCCGAGCGGCGCAAGGTGGTAAAGCCGTTGCGAAGTTTATCATCATATTTTGGGCCGAGAAAAGCGAGAGTGGCTACGATCGCTCCGCTACTGATGCCGGTGGCCACATCAAAGACCGGTCGCTGACCGGATGCAGTCCAGCCTACCAGAACACCCGCAGTGAAGGCTCCGTATTTGCCGCCCCCCGAAAGGACCAGGATATTCAAGGGCCGGCCAGCAGCGCGCTTCGGGGCTTCGCCGGCGAGCACCTGCGACAATCCAACGACCGTCTCCACGTCACCGTCCCGGCTTGGTGAAGTGGGACCCACATTGAGCCATGGTTGCTCAATAATGGCGAGCGGGGGAGGATGAATTTCGGTTCGCCAGCAACCCACCAGGGCTGCGCCCACCCCGATAACCACGAGTTGGGCGGCGGTCCCATACGACATCACCCCTTTGGGCTGGTGCCTTGGCTTAGCTGCCATCGACGCCTCACCTGCTGGATTCTTCCCCCTGTAGAATGTCCGACCCCCATAATCATGCCCTTTTCTCACGTCAAGGGGTTTTCCGATCAAGCGGTCTAGGGGAAAGAGTCGATGTCCCCAAGTTAGAGAGCTTCCCAAACCAGGGTGGGCGGAGTGAAACCTGGCGCGGTGATAGGGATTGTCCGCTATCGTCTCAACCTACTTGTCCAGTGCGTTGATCTCGTGACCACGAGCAGAAGTCGTCAAGGCAAGTTTCGGTTGATCCCATTTTGCAACGTGCAGTCTAGCTCCAGACGGACGGGCACCATGCGGAGTGAACGAAAGTCGAAGGTGGCGGCAGGGTGGGGAGATGGAAATCAATTTGTGCTTGCGTGGAAACCGGCGGGAGTTATAAGGCGGTGTTCGGGCGGGCGGATGAGGAATCTAAGTGGGTGCTGTCATGAGAGTCGAACCAGTGCGGCGGTGGGGAGTCTGGCTGACGATTGCAACCGTAGGATGGCTGAGCGGTTGCAAGTGGTGTCATAAGGTTCCTCTGCCCACAATTCGGGGTCAGGCACCGTCGTCCTCGACTGATAGTTCAGAATTAGCACGCCCCCTGTCGCCTGCTGTGCTGCCCCCACCCTTGGAGTGCGGGAATGAGGGGCCGAAGGCGGCAGCCGGTAAAGGACCCTCGAATCTTTCTCCCCACTCCCTCGCGACCTCGACCCTGAAGGCAGAGCAAGGCGCGGAGGAGGTGATGCCGGCAAGCCTAAGCTGGCCTCAGACCGCAGTTCGCCTCCATGAATTGTTGCAACGGGCGACACCGCGCATCAAAATCGTCGCCCTGATCGGTTCCCATACAGTCGTGACTGACCAAGAGGTACGGGAGGCTGTGTATCAACGGCTGGCCGAGTATCGCCACTTACCCGGACCTTTACGTGCGGCGAAGCAACAGGAATTATATGCAGCCGAATTGCGGCGGATCATCGAACGGGAATTGCTCTTAGCCGATATGCAGGCCCGGTTGAAAAAAGCTGGCAAACTCTCGGCCATGGAGGAAATCCGGGACTATGCAGAGAAAACCGCGGATCGTGCCCTCCATCAGATCCGCAAAGCCTACGGCACGGAAAGCGACGAGGAGTTTCTGAACATCTTGCGGGCGCAGGGATTGACCTTACAAATTGTCCGGCGGCAATTGATCCGACAGATTATGGCGGACGAATATGCTCGGACCTTGCTCAAAGACCGCGTGCGCACTCCCGGCTTTGCTGAGATTCGAGCTTATTATGAAGCCCATCCCGACGAATTCCGGACCGAAGATCAGGTCCAGTGGCAGCACATCTTTTTCAGTTTTGCCCGCTATCCCAGTGAAGCAGCGGCCCGCCAGCATGCCGAGCAGGTGCGGCAACTGGCTCTCCAAGGTGTGGATTTTGCCACGCTTGTGCAGCAGCACGACCAGGGGCTAGCCGCTGGCAATGGCGGTTGGGGGATCGGGCATCGTCGCGGCCAAATCCAGCCCGCCGATCTGGAAAACGTGGTCTGGTCCTTGCGGCCCGGCGAGATTAGCGAAGTGATCACCACCTCATCCGGCTGCCACCTCTTGAAAGTCGTCGAGCGAAAATACGCCGGTATTCGCCCCTTCGACGGTAAACTACAGGATGAGATTCGGGAGAAACTACTGCGGCACAATCGCGAGAGCGAATATTCCCGGTTGATTGCAGAATTGTGGCGGACTGGCGGCGTGCAAGTAGTCGCATCCCCACCTTGACTCACCCCCACTATCGCCTTGCCTTTCCCCGTGGAGGGTGTTAAGACTCATTGATCACCGGCTGGTAAGAATGGCGTCCACCTCTTGAAGCTGGACCACCCCTTGCCGATGTTCTCTCCAGGTGATGGCACATTGTCATCGAGTGAGCTGGAGCTTTCCCACGACGACACGATGCACGCCAGGGATTTGCCGTAATCGGGCCGCGAGTTCCCAGGCATCGTCGGGCCGGCGGACGCTTCCGCTGATCCAGAGGGTCTGCTCTCGAAACTCGATGTGCAACTGAGCGAACCGTGGCTCCGAGTGCAGGAGTTGTCGAGCTATTGTCAGCGGGTCATCTCGGCCTGTGGCCGTGAGGGTGCCGGGCGCCACCAACGGCACATCCCGTGCTGGAAGGGCGGAAGGGGACTGAGGCGGCACGGGTGCGCCGAGCACTTCCTGGCCACCCGGTAGGGCTTCGGCTGGGCGACGGGCTATCACCGTCTTTTTTGTGTCCGGTCCGCGAGCCACGCTATGCAGCGGGAAAGGCGAAACCGGCGGCTGCCGCTCCCACACGCCGGGCACCTCCCAGGAACGTGGCTGTTGCTCCGTCCAGCTTTTGTCTGTCACGGCACGCAGTAGAGGATCAGGACCTAGGGAGACGAAGCACGTGTTGCGGACATCACGGATGCCTGGCACGGCGCGAACGGCTTGCTCCGCTCGCTGAGCATGGACCGGCGACGGGACCGGCCCGCCTATCACCGCTATCCCGTCTACTACACTTACCACAAGATTGATACCGCGGAGTTCCGGGACCTGATCCAGTGCAGCCAGAGCAGAACGGGCCAGCACCACATCGCTGAAACGGGGAGAGGAGCTAGCAGCAGGTTCAGCCCCGGACATTAAGGCCAGAGACAGTACCATCAATCCGCCCGCTTGGAGGCGGCGAAGAGGTACCCAATGAACGGAGTTGGAATTGTGCTGCTGCAGGGATGGCCGGTTCATGTGCATACACTCGTGCCGAAGGCCGGAGGTCCGTCTCGGGCGCCGCATCCTGTGTCATCATCTTCCGTCACAAACCAGCCGCCGGGGAGGAAACTTGAGAAAAAATGGTTCTTCCTGAGGGCATCTCAGTTCCCAAGGAATGGCGTGGGTAAAGAAGCGAAAGGGGCCAAATCTTGCGGTCTGTGCAGTCTGTAAGGTGAAGCGGGCGGCTTGAGGTGAGGTGTCCCGCATTGCTCCGCTAACGTGAGCGTGAATTGAGAGGAAACAGCGAGGGTCGCCCTAAGATGCAATTCCTTGTCAGCTCAAGGCTGGGTCTGACCCGAGGACAAGGCCGGGGAGGGGGCGGTAGGTGGGACGTTCGGCGGGTCCAAAGGAGCCGGTGGATTCTCCGGGGTCAAGGCCGGCTCCGGAGCGGCCCAACGCAAGGGAAGTCGCAAAATGAAACAACTGCCCTGTCCCACCACACTCTGCAGGAGAACATCACCGCCGTGCTCCCGCAAAATTTTCCGGGAAACCGGCAGTCCCAGTCCTGTACCCCGGCTCCCCTTGCTGCTAACAAACGGCTGGAAGATGGCCTCCTGCTCCTCCGGCGGGATACCCGGACCATTATCCGAAACGCGAATGACAGCCCATTCCCCTTCTTCACCCTCAACACCGGTTTGTACGACTACTTGGCCGTTAGGCCGTCCCTCAACGGCTTCCACCGCGTTGCATACGATGTTGAGCAAGGCGCGATGAATCCCTTCCGGATCGCACAGGACTTGCTCCACGCCGCTGCCCTCGTGCCAATGGAGTGCCACTTGTGCTTCCTGAGCACGCCCGCGCACCACCTCCAGGACGTCCTCGCAAAGGGCGTTGAGATTAACAGCTTCCAGAATCGGTTCCCGTTCTTTGGAAAACGAGAGCATGTCCAGAATGAGCTGGTCAATTCGTTCCTGATTGCGCTCGACCAGTCGCCAGCCTTTCAGGAGGAGTTCGCGGTCATTGTCTCTCAGGGCGGTACGAACCAAATCAGCTCCGAAGCGTATGCCCTGCATGATGTTTTTGATGTGGTGGGACAAAGCGGCGATGGTTTGTCCAATAGCAGCGAGCCGTTCAGCTTGCAACAAGGCTTGGTGATAGCGGCTTTCTTCCACAGCAATGGCAGCCTGGTGGGCTACAGCGATGACCAGGGTCAGGTGATCTTCGCGGAACTTTCCCCCCTCTTTGTCGCGCGCCAGGACTTCCTTGAGGGAAGATTGGGTATCAACGAATAGGACGCCGACGGTCTCGCGCCGTCCCCGAAGCGGCACGCAGATGACTTCGCTGACATGATGCCGGTGCAGGCTATCGACGCTCTGGAAGCGTTCATCCGCTGCGACATCGCTAATGAGCAGCCCTTTGCCTTCACGTAGAACATGTTCGACAATGGTACGGCTGACCGTCCATTCCCGATCCTGAGGGACTCCTGGCCGATAACGCACGGCGCGGGGAACGAGCTGGCCTCCATTGTCCAGCAGGACGATGCAGCCATGATCCGCTTCGGTCGTTTGCAGGACCAATTCCAGCAGTTTGTCGAGCAATTGGTCCAGGTCCAGGATATGGCTGACAGCTTCCGCAGCCTCGTAGAGCATGGAAAGACCAGCTAAGCGCAGGCGGACCCACTCGCTGGCGGTCTGAGGATCGCGGAAGATGCGGCTGCCCCACTCGCCGGGGATGGTGCGGATCAGCTCCGGCGGATAGTCTGGTACTGGCGCACCGGACACCCAGCGGACGCGTTCCGTGCGTTCCACGCTGCCCCCCCCGCCGCCGGGACCGCCGCTGACGTACAGCAGCACCGTTTGCCCAACAGTGATGGTGTCCCCGTTGCGCAAGAGCGCTTCCAGCACAGACCGTCCGTTCACCCAGGTGCCGTTGCCGCTGCCCAAATCGCGTAGGTGATGGGTTCCCCCCTCGTTTGCCCGCAGTTCCAGATGCCGGCGTGAAACCTGGATGTCATGCAATATGACGGTGTTGGAGGAGTGCCGTCCAACCGTTACCACGGGATCGACGAGTTCAAACTGGCGCCCCTCATCTACACCACGGGTTACGATCAATCGGGCCACGTCTGCTACCCCTTCGGCCCTGGACCATTCCGTCGGGAACCTTTACCGGCGCGTGGCAGGAGATTCGGACCTGGCCGGTTTGGATTCCCGGATGGAAATCCGTTCTGATCCGGGTCTGTCCAGAGATAATTTAGCAATCATGGGGCGTGAAACCTATCAGTCCGCCTGCGTGATCAAGGTCCTGCGCGATCAAGGTATCGTTCAACCGGCAGGTTGTTGCCAAACTGAGTGCTAGCAGGGCACACTTCGGAGACAATGGGAATAAAACCCCCTGGCATCGAAGTGCCCTCATTCCTCGGCGAGGCAGGACTGCATTTATTGGGTTCCGTCGCCGCCTTAGGCGAAAAGCTGACGGACCGGTTGGCCACGGGCAACGGGCAAGGGGCGATTCAAACGATCGCGGATTTCTGTTTCCGGATCGATGCCCAAGGCGGTGAAGATCGTGGCGGCCAAGTCTTCGGGGCGCACCACTCCCATGGTGGGGTACGCACCGAGTTTGTCGCTGGCTCCGTGGACATAACCGCGGCGGATACCACCGCCAGCCAGGACAGCACTATAGCATTGCGGCCAGTGATCTCGCCCTCCGTTGTTATTGATCCGCGGGGTGCGGCCGAACTCTCCCACCCAGACTATAAGCACCTCGTCCAACAAGCCCCGGTTTTCCAAGTCCTCAATTAGGGCGGACAGAGTCTGATCGGTGATCGGGAGCAGTTCGTCCAGCCGTTTGATGGTGCTTTCGCCGTTATTGCCGTGGTAGTCCCATCCGCCGCCGATACCGCCTATAGAACGCGAAAAATAGACATTGACGAACCGGGCACCGGCTTCGATGCATCGGCGCGCCAACAGGCAGGCCTGGCCGTAGGTGGTGCGCCCGTAACGCTCCCGCAGACTGCGGGGTTCCTGCGACAGATCAAAGGCTTTCCGGAAGGAAGGAGACAGGAGCAGAGCGGCTGCCTTCTGATAGTTCTCCTCGATGCCGCGGGCCAAAAGGGAGTATTCGATCAGCCGGCTTTGTTCGTCGATGAGTTGTTGCAGGCTGCGGCGGTGTTCCAAACGTTCGACGGTCAAGTTGGCGGGGAGTGACAATTCGGGAAGCTGAAAGTCGGGTTGATTGGGGTCGCGCGTGATGAGCAAGGGATTGTGGGCTTTGCCGAGGAAGCTGGCGTGTTGGCCAGGGGTGACCGAACCATCAGCGATCACGTGGGGAAGGGCGACAAAGGTGGCCGTCCCTGTTGGTGCGGGGCGGAGATAGCTGACGAGGCTCCCGTATGCCGGGCAGAGGTCCAACGAGTCGCGCAGGCGAATATCGTCACTGGGTGGGGGGACACCGGTCAAGCTGTAGTAACCGGCGGAGTTGTGGTTCTTCATCCGGTGCTGCATGCAGCGGATGACGGTAAGCCGGTCGGCGAGAGCGGCGAGTTTAGGAAGTCTTTCCCCGAAGCGGATGCCGGGAATACGCGTTGCTGTCACTCCAAACCAGCCGCGTACCTTGTCCGGCGCATCAGGCTTGGGATCGAAGGTTTCATGGTGGCCCGGTCCGCCCCATTGATGCAGAAAGATGACGCCGCGGGCGGTGGCTTTTTGCCGAGCGCTGGGAGTGCTGGCCCAAGCGTGCATGTCCGCATAGCTCAAGCCCAGCAGTCCCATTCCTCCCACGCGGAGAACGGCTCGCCGACTCCACAGCCGACCCTGGCTCCGGCATGTTCCTGGCATGATGACGGGTGACATTTTTTCCTTCTCCTGCTACTGCTGTCCTTCTTTTCCCGCTTGTATTGTCTCTCTCGGATCGTGATATTTTCTCGTTCGGCTGGACTAGCTTCCTAGGTGGGACTCGCGCGGATCGCGCATCTTTGCGGTCCCTGGAGGACGGTCGTGGGGATTCAGCGCCGGAGTAGGAACTCCTTGCTGTTGAGTATCGCCCACAGCACATCTTCCCAAGCAGCTCGACGGTCAGAAGCCTGGCCCACATGGCGCAGCAGACGCTTCTGTTCCTCCGCTGTGGGATAGCGGCACAGGGCGGCAAGATAGAGTTCGGTTAGAATCTCCTGATCCTTGTGTCCGGACTGCAGGAGCTGTCCGAGCCGGTTATTCGGTTCCGTCAACATTTGATGGATTAGGTCGCCGCTGAGCAGTTGGAAGGCTTGCAACAGATGGGGGTCGGTGTGGCGTTCGCATTCACAGGTCAACAGGCGATCGGGCTTGCCGAAGGTTTTGAGGAATCGTTCTGCTGGTCTGTCAGCACTCCGGCGTGCGGGAAGGGGCAGCGCCGGCAATTGCTGGGCGCGTAAACCGGCGGGGTAACCCTGAAATGCCACCGGCACTGCACAGACTTGCGAACAGGCGTCCAGTAACTCTTCCGCAGTCAGGGGGCGTATGATGGCCTGGGCATGGTAGATTTCCGCCTCGGCACTGTTGGCAGAATGCCCCTCCGCCGGCTGGCTGGCCGCCTGATACGTGCGGCTAGTCATGATCCGACGCACCAATGGCTTGAGCCGACCGCCCTGGCGGCGAAAATCCTCGACCAACCAAGCGAGTACTTCCGGGTGGCTGGGAGGATTATTCAGGCTCATATCGTCATTCGGCTCGACCAGGCCGCGCCCCATCAGGTGCTTCCAGACCCGGTTGACTTGAGCGGCGGCAAAGAATGGATTGTCGAGGTCGGCCATCCATTGGGCGATAGCTCCCAAACGGTCGGCATCTGGCGGCAGGGGGGAAGGGCTTCCCAACAAGCGAGGGCGGGCCGGTTGGCCTGTCCGCGGATGGATCAGTTCTCCTTCCCGCTTCTGAAATACCACCTGTTCGCCTACGAATTCGTGTCCATCGAAGCGGTCACGACGATTGTTTTCCAGGATGCGGTAGTCGATCCGTGCAAAAAGGGCGGCGAACTGATAGTAATCATCCATCGTCCAGCGATCGAAGGGATGGTTGTGGCAGCGAGCACATCCGATGCGCAGGCCGAGGAAGACCTGGGCCACAGATTCGGCCCGCGCCAGCGGTTCGCGGATGGCACGCCAGAAATTGGCCGGCGGGTGGGCGTAGGTGCTCCCCGTGGCGCCGAGCAACTCGCGGGCCATTTCGGGGAGAGGCCGGTCGATGGCCATCTGGGTCGCGAGCCAGCGCTGGAACACCCCCACCCCCTTACGATCCAGGGTTTTCTCTTCATTCCGCAGGACATCCGCCCACTTCAATGCCCAGTGCTCCGCGAATTCTGGACGTGCCAGCAACTGATCAATCAGTTTCTCTCGCTTGTGCGGATCAGGATCGGCCAGAAAGGCACGGGTCTCTTCCACCGTAGGCAACACACCGATGGCATCCAAGTAAGCCCGGCGGAGAAAGACCTCATCACTTGCTGGAGGTGCTGGAGGAAGGCGCAATCGCTGCAAGCGTTGGAAAATGAGCCGGTCGATCTCGTGTTCACTGGCCACGGTCGCATCTGGCACGGGGGGTCGATTGGGAACGAAGACGATGCGCAGTGGCTGAACCTGATTCCAATACCGCACCAGCAAGACCGTCGTGCCGTAGCCTTCACGCACCACTTCTCCGGCGGGAGTCAACCGGGCCACCCCCAAGGTGGTGAACTCGGCAGCGATCAAATGAGTGACATCCTGACGGCTGCCATCGCTGAACTCCGCGGTTACCTGGAGGCGAAAACTCTCCTGAGGAGGATAGATGTATTGCTCCCCGGTTGGCGTCACCTGCAAGCGGCGGAGGGTTACCTGGCTAGCATCTTCTCTAGGGCATCCGCTAGCAATCCAACGGTGAAGCAGCCGGTATTCCGGACTTTGAGAGGGAAATCGAATTCCTCCCTCGTGGGGGACCATTCCCGTGGCTTTGAGTAGGATCAAGCTTTGTTCTGGGGCGTGGACATTTGTCCGTCGTCCACCCAGATCTCGTGTCAGAGCGGCATAATCGGCGGCGGGGTCTTCACCCTTGAGCGATAATTTGAACCCACCCTTGCCGTTGAGATTCCCATGACAGGCGCCGGCATTGCACCCGGCACGGGTCAGTACCGGTAAAACCTCTCGCAGAAAGGACACCTCTCCCGCCGTCGTCGGACCTGAGGGTTCCAAAGGGGGTTTTGTCGCTGAGACGGCGGCGAAGAGAGCTGCCAAGCCTGAACCCATAACAGGGGTCGGCGCGGCTTGGATGGCTACGGCAAAAAGAATCGGCAGCATGGCGAATCAATGGTTTTGAGGGTGGGCGAGATCGTTGGAAGCGTCACTCTACAGTCCGGGACGGCTAGGGGAGCAGGCCTCCAGACCATCCACGATCCGCTAGGGAACAATCGCAGGGTGGGGGATCATCGGCGGGATGATCCTGAATACTTTCAATCGCAATCTCATTGTACCACGCTAGTCGAGACGTGCAACGGAAAAGTCGCTATCCGGGGCGCTATCCGAGGGGGAACGCCGGGTTGGTATTTAAGCAGGTATCGAAAGCAGGGGGGAGGTAGGGAGGTGCAAAGGGCGTTTAGAAGCTGTTGGAGTCCAGAAAGGCGGGTGTGCCTTCAGCATGGGTGAGGCGAACGAGCCAATGATGGAGCCAGCGGTCGCGCGCTTGGCCGGCTTGTTCCGCCTCTTCAAGGCTAACACGAACAAAATGTACGGTATCACCGGGGCGGAGTTGGCCGAGCAGGTCGAGATCAGCCCGGATAACATGAGCAATTTTGGGATAACCCCCAACAGTTTGGCCGTCGACCCCCAGGATGACCGGCTGGCCATCATGGGTCACTTGGACAGCTCCTGGAGCGACAGGCTCGGAGAGCAACTCTTCCCGAAGGGAGGCGAGAGCCGGTCCCTTCAGGCGCAGCCCCATGCGGTTGCTCGCAGGCTGCACGGTATAGATATGACGGAAGAACGCGTCATCCGGGAAGAAGGAACGTTGGGGGCCGTCTAGCACGCGCAAGGAAATAGGGGTGGCAGAAGGAACGAGAGATTCCAGCAAATCATCGGGCAGCCTTCGGCGGGGGACCACAGCCGGGCGGCAGGGCAGGAGCTGTCCGCGGTGAATCGGTTCCCACATTGTGCGGCTTCCCAGTTGTAGGGGTGTGAGCAGGCCGCCGGCGACGCATAGGTAGAGGCGAGCACCGCGCTGCGCCCCGCCAATGGCCAGACGTTGACCGGGTTGCAACGTCCGGGTGATCCCCACAGACCATTCCTGGCCATCCACCGTGACATCAAAAGGGGCGCCGCAGAGGGCGAGAGCGATGGGACAGGTGGCTTCCAGAGTCGGGCCAGAGAGTGTGATTTCTAAAGCGGCAGCGTTAGCAGGGTTGCCGAGGAGGGCGTTGCCTAGTTGCCAAGCCGCGCGATCCGCTGCTCCTCCCCGCGGAATGCCCCAATGGCGTGTCTGCGGCCGCCCTTCATCCACCACGAGGCTGTATAACCCTGCTGCCACGACACGCAAGCCTGCCGACATTCTGCCCCCCACTATGGCCCTTCCCGTCTCTCAGGCGGTTAGCTCTGCTTTTCAGCCGGTTGGTTCTTCTCCTTGCCGGTTGGCTCCGCCGCTTCGGGCCGCTTTATTGGGAATGAACAAACGAGCGGATGAGATACCCTTGACGCAAAAGCTCGGCCCGAACATTGCGAATCAAGGCGACGGCTTCTGGGGTATCCCCGTGGACGCAGAGCGTCTGAACACCCCAGTGCTGCAACAAGCGCTCAGCCTGGGCGATTGCCTGCTGGGGGTCCAGGATCAAGGCATCCGCTTCGTGGCGCGGTACCAAACTTCCATCCGGACGATAGCGCCGATCCAGAAAGCCTTCGCGGATGAAGGGAAGGCGGCCCTGACATGCAGCTTCCAATTGGCTGCCGGGCAATCCCACGATCGGCAAGTGCCAGTGCTCCAGCACCTGCACGCATGCCTCAGCTAGCGGCCGTTCCCGGCACAATTGATGGTACAAAGCGCCATGGGGTTTGACGTAACAGACCCGGCCTCCCATGGCTTCGGCCAAGGCCTGCAGTGCACCGACCTGATAAAGCATCAGATGCTGGACCTGCTCGGCTGTCACCGACCATTCACGCCGCCCGCAGTGCTCTCGGTCGGCGTATCCCGGATGTGCTCCAATGACCGCCCCCGCGCGCATCGCCTCGCGAATGGTTCGGGCCGACTCTTCCACTCCCCCCGCATGCAGGCCGCAACACACATTTGCGGAGCTAATCAAGGGCAGAATCTCGGCGTCCGAGCCTGCACCTTCTCCCACGTCGGCGTTCAAATCGATCACCTTCATCGCAGTCAAGTTGCCTGTTCCCGTGACCCGCCTCCCAAAAAATTGTAGCAACTCCCGCAAACCAAGCCTTGCTGGGAGGGAAGGCGGTCCCAGAGATGATCTGCGAACAGATACTCTTCATCCTGGACCAACACCCAGGGACCGATCAAGCTCAGGATCAACGGCTGAAGCGCCAGGAAGTCCCTGTGGGACGATCTTCCAGGATGATGCCCAACTCGAGCAGTTGGGCACGAATGTGATCCGACAGTTGAAACAAGGTCCCCCGCAAAGGGTTATCCTTGGGTGCTGCTTTGGCACTGTCGCGGAGTTTCTCCCGCAACTGAATGAGAAGCTGAAGCAATTGCGGTGTCAGTCCCTGATCTGCCTCCCATTTTGTCGCCGGAGCCTGGAAGGTCAATCCCAGAATGTTCGCCATCTCGCGAACCAGCGTCACTCCTTCGCGGAAAGTTTCCCGCAGTGTCGGGTCTGCGCAGGCAGGGTCTTCTAACTTACCGCGATCCGCCACCCGATTGAGATGATTGACGAGTTCGAAGAGAACGCCCACCGCGCCGCCTGTGTTGAAATCGTCATCCATGAATTCCCGGAAGCGTTGGAAGGCCGCCTGATGTTCCGGCTGAGTCACCGTGTGCGGATCCGAGGCTCTTTGAGGAGCAGGAATCTGGTCGAAGGGTACGTGGAGAATCCGCTGGACTCGCTCGGCGAAGCGGACGAAAGTGTCGTGAGCTTTGCGGGCTTCCACCAGACCCTGGGGAAGCGGAGTGGCCGGATTGTTCCAGTCCCAGATGCCGAGGTCAATGGGGGTGCGGTAATGGGTTTTCAGGATGAAAAATCGCAGGGCATCGCCGCTGAGATGCCGCAGGGCGTCCATCACATTGAGAACATTGCCCAATGAGCCGGCCATCTTGGCCTCGTGCCCCTCCTTGTCTCGCAATTTCAACAGTCCGTTGTGCATCCAGATTTTGACGAACTCGCCACCGGTATAGGATTCGCTCTGGGCTAGCTCATTTTCATGGTGAGGGAATTGCAAATCCAGACCGCCGCCGTGGATGTCAATGGGTGCGCCGAGCAATCGCAGTGACATTGCGGAGCATTCGATATGCCAGCCGGGACGTCCAGGTCCGAATGGACTATCAAAGCGGACTTCAGGAGGCTCATCCGGTCGGGCACCCTTCCAAAGGGCAAAATCGCCTGGATTCCGTTTTTTCGGATTGATTTCCAGACGAGCGCCGGCTGCCATCTGCTCCGGATCGCGATGGCACAACTTGCCGTAATCCGGGTCCCGGCTGATATCGAAGTACACATCTCCATCGGCACGATAGGCGTAGCCTTTGGCCTCGAGATCGAGAATGATGTCAATCATCACGGGCACATATTCCGTGGCCCGCGGGAAATGATCGATTCCCGTGACGTTCAACGCTTGCAGGCAGCGGAAGTAGTCCTCGGTCATCTCGCGGGCCAACGCCGTGACGCTCTGCCCCAGTTCCCGGGCGCGCTCAATGAGTTTGTCATCCACATCGGTGATATTGACCACCCACGTGACGCGATAGCCAAGCCAGGTGAGATACCGCTTCACAGTATCGAAGATCACCGGCCCCACCATATGTCCGATGTGGCTAGGCTTATAGACTGTTGGGCCGCAGACATACATCGTCACCGTTTCGCCCGGTTGCTTGTGAAACGGCTGCTTGCTGCGGCTAAGTGTGGAGTAAATCTGCAATGCCATGCGATCCCTCGCCAACTGACAACGTTAGACTCTCTGCAAACGAATGCCTCTCCCTGCTAACTTTTTTACCTATCGGTAGGTAGGTCGTGCCTCTGTCGGATCAGGCTGTATCGGGTGGTTCTGAGGAGGGCGTGGGGGCTAAGTCCTGGTCCGGGACGGAAAGTGGCGGTCGCTGGAGCAGGACAACGACTTGTGCTGCCAATGCTTCACCACGGCCAATATGCCCAACCCCTTCCCCAGTTTTCGCTTTCACGTTGATGTTATCTTCGGGAAGAGCTAGGAGTCTGGCGAGGTTCCGCCGAATGACAGCTTTCCAGGCTCCCAGTTTCGGTTCCTGAGCGAAGATGATCGCATCGATATTGACCACCTTCCACCGGAGGGCCTGGAGACGTTGTAGGGTCGCATCGAGGAAAATACGGGAGTCTGCCCCTTGCCAACGCCTATCATCGTCGGGAAAGGCTTCGCCGATGTCTCCCAGTCCTGCTGCGCCCAACAAAGCATCTGTCAAAGCATGTAAGAGCGCATCGGCGTCCGAATGCCCCACTAGACCACGGAGATGGGGAATGCTTACCCCACCGAGAATCAAAGGGCGTCCCTCGACCAATCGGTGCGTATCGTGACCCAGCCCGATGCGATATTCCACGGCGGTTTTAGCCTCCCGATGCCTAGCCGCTTCTTACAACGTATTGCGGAAATTGTAGGAACGGCGCGAGGAATAATACACTTCCCCCTGCTCCACACCGGTCCAGAAAGTTCATGCATCACTTCCTACAGGGCTGCTCTACACCTGCTCGGCCAGTACCGCTCCTTGGCGCCAATGAACGGAGACCTGACGTAACCACCTCGTGATTATCCGCCGATGGCGTGCATGGTCCGCGTGGGCTTGACGAACTCGGCAGAGTGGATTTGATGTCCTGGCCATTTGGCCCAGACGGTTTGCCGCACGAGCTGTTGCACTTGTAGCAAATCCGGTGGAGATTGCCTAAGAAGCGGCTTGATGTCCGTCTCTTCGAGTGCGAACAAACAATAGCGGAGCTTCCCCTCCGCCGTCAATCGCAGACGATTGCAGTGGCGGCAAAAAGGCCGTGAAATTGAGGCAATGATGCCCACTCGTCCTTGGCCATCCAAATACTCGTATTCCTGAGCGGGAGAGGTCGGATCATTCGCGATTGGTCGGAGTGGTGCGATCGACTCTTCGAGCCATTGTAGACATTCTTCGGCAGTGACGACTTTATCCCGTTCCCATTCTTCGGCCCCGATCGGCATGTATTCGATAATGCGCAGCTCCAGACCCCAATCTCGGCACAAGCGAGCCAACGGAACTAGATCCCGTTCTGCGAAGCCCCGAAGAGCCACCATGTTGATCTTGATCGGCGAAAAGCCCAGTTGCCGGGCAGCCTGAATGCCGGCTAACACCCGCTCCAGTCCATCGCGCCGGGTCAATAACCGGAAGCGCTGAGGGTCCAGGGTATCCAACGAGATGTTGATCCGGCGGAGTCCCGCTTCATAAAGCCTCGGAGCCTGTTCTTCCAGAAGCAAGCCGTTGGTTGTCAGGCTCAGATCGCGCAGACCCGGTAAGGCGGACAGCATCCGCACTAACTTGTGCAAGTCCTTGCGGAGGAGAGGCTCGCCACCTGTCAGGCGGATTTTGTCGATACCCAAGGGAAGCACCGCCTGAACGAAGGTGGTGATCTCCTCGAAGCTCAAAAGTTCTTGTCGGGGCAGGAAGACCACCTCCTCCGGCATGCAGTAAAGGCATCGGAGATTGCACCGATCGGTGACTGAAATGCGGAGATTGTTATGCCGCCGGCCATATCGGTCCGTCAGCTCACCGGAGGTGGAGGAAAACGGGGAAGCAAAAACGCTTTTCCCGCTTTCAGAGAAGGTTTCGCCTGCCAGAGGTAACTTGTACCGTGTCACGGTGCCTGCCTATTGACCAGAATCCTTAGGGCGACCAGGCATACATGTCATTGTAGTGAACCTGCGGTAGTTGCCGGGCTACCTGTTTTTTCCTCTGGATGGACCCATTGTTCCTTCCCTTCCGGGTTGATGTCCTTTTTCCAAATCGGCACATCGGCTTTGATCGCCTCCATCACGTAGCGGCAGGCCGCGAATGCCTCAGCACGATGAGGGGTGCTAACGGCCACGGCGACGCTCACTTCACCGACATCTAAGACGCCGAGCCGATGCACTATGGCTACTTTGGCTCCAGGCCATTGTTGCTGGACCTGGGTTAGGATCTCCTGGAGTTTCTTCTTCGCCATTGGTTCGTAAGCTTCATATTCCAGACGAAGCGTTCGATCCTCGCCCGTCAAGTCCCGCACCGTGCCCAGAAAAAGCACCACAGCACCGTGATGAGGGTCTCGCACCGCTTCGGAGATGCTGTGATAATCGATCGCCTCGCGCGTCAGTTGGATCATGATCAACGCCGTAGCTAGGGTTGTTTTCCTCGAATGATCAAGGAGGTTCTCTGGAATACCGCATGGTTTCCACAGCAGGGATGTCCTGTGGGACTCCCCTTATTTTAGCTGTCCGTGTAGTCATTCAATATATCTGTAGGGTCATGGGATCCATTAGATGAGCGCGGATAGTGTTGCCCAGATGATGCCTTTGAGGAGGCATGCACGTGGGGTGATGGAAGCTGGTTTACGCCAATTTGAGTCTGGGGAGTTTACGGGAGAAGAAAAGGACGTATCACGGGATGGGGGAGAATGGTTGGCCTCCACTCACGGGGGGGATCAGAGCCGCTTCATCGCCGGATGAAAGAACGTGGTTATCAGAAGCATACTCTTGGTTAATGGCGATAGCGCTTCGTTCCAGGAGATTTCGCAGAGTCGGCCAGCGACAGTACAGCGCTTGCCGCAGGTCGGCGACCGTGCTTCCAGCCGGCAGTTCCACAGGTATCAGGTCGGCTCCAAGGGTATCTCGGAAGACTGCGAACAGGCGTAGATGCACGAGCACTTGGGTCATGCTCTTATTGTAGAGTTTATTCTCATCTTGTCACCACAAGGTACGGCGAACGACCCGCAGGTAGTCTTCTGGCGCGGGAGGCAAGGGTTGGGTAAAGTGGATCCGATAGAGAACACGCCGTTGGTCGGGATTTTTTTCCCCTCGTGTCCGAGTGCTTTCCAGTACTGTCTCCACTGTACCAGCGCGGCGGTATAGCGGCAGGTCAAGCCGGCGGGCGAGTACATAGGCTGTTGACGAATTCTGGCCTCCATTTGCAGTTTTTTCGGCCGCTTGCCAGGGATCGCGAATCAACACGCCAGGACGCCGCATGTGGTAGAGCACCCAAAAGGTTTCCAAAGGCGCGGTCCAATCATACTGCACCAGCACTGGGACATCGTTCGGGATTAGGCTTTCCGCACCTCGGAGAAAAACCAGGTCCTCTTTGTAGTCATCGAGATAGCTTGCTTGGTAGGGGACCCAGAGCCAATAGGCGGCAAGGATCGGTGCGAGGATGCCGACAAATGCTCGTAACAGATGGTGCTGCTGGCAGGCAGTGAGGATTACCCAAGTGGCAAGGCTGATGAAAACCACCGCTCCAACGATTGTGCCCCATCTTCCAGGAATTCGAGAATACCACAAAATACCTCCCGTACCAGCGAGTAATGCCATGGCAACTGCGCCCAACGCAGCACTATAAGGGATAAGGCGGAGCTTGTCCTGAAGCCAACCCCAGAGTGGTGCCAATCCTACGGCGGCGAGGATGGCCCATCCGCCTAGGCAATGGAGCAGATAGTGATGGTGCTTGCCATCTGCCAGTGAAAGGAGCAAAGGAGCGGAAAGCGCCCAGCAGCAGATGAATCGTTCTCGGCCGGCGTGTTGCCATGCCGCTCGGGCTGAGCAAAGAAGTCCTACCAGCGCGGGTAGAGTCCAGGGTAAGAGCACGTAGGGCACTTGAACCGCGTAATACCACCATGGCTCCCGTAGATATCCGCGATGCAACCGTCCCAGATAATGTTCCTGCCACAACTGGAGGATTTCGGGATACTGACCAATAACTGCTACCGGCCAGGCCAAGGCGGCAGCCCCCGCGATCAGCCAGCCCCAGCACCAGAGATAAGGACGCAGAGGATGAAAGGATCGCTCCTGTAAGGCCCTGCCCAGCAAATACAACACGATCGGGGCGGCAGCCATGACCGTACCGAAGAGCAGCCCTTTTGCCCAATTCGTGGCCCCAAGCAACAAGAAAAAGCCGGCCATAGGCCAGGGACGCGTGCCGAAAAATGACGGCTTTCCTGAGCCAGCGACTGCACCCGTAGTTCTGACGTGTGGGAATTCCATCGAGACGAAGAGGGCCAGCACGGCCGTTACAATCAGGCAAAGAAAAATGTCCGCTTCAGGATTGATCGCGTAGGAGTAGAACTCGTGCATGGTGGCCAGGATCAACCCTGCCATCACCGCTACACCTTTCCCGAATAATCGTTTGGCTATTCCTACAGTCAGAAGAATTATGGGCAGGGCAGCCAGAACAGCAGCCAATCGTGCGATTGAATCAGAAGCTTTTACTCCTGTGACGGTGTACACGATCCCGATCCACCACATGGGCGGCGGCGGCCGTTCTAACCAGACATCCCCGCCAATCGTGGGAATAAGCCAGTGACCGCTGCTGAGCATCTCCCGGCTGGTCTGAGGTTGTACGGATTCGTGCCCCGTAAGCGTTCGCCCCCACACCACGGGTACCAAATACAGCCCACCTGCGACGCTGAGAAGCAGCACCGCTGTGGCAGAGGACCATTGCCAATTTTGCTTCGGGCTTATCTCCTGCATCGTCTTCAGCTCGAATCACAAACGGTGGGTCAAGAGAAGTTCCAGCCGCAACCCCCTGAGTAACGGACCAATGGCGGGGCTGGCAAGAGGAGTTATCCGCGGACCGCCAGGAGAAGTTATCCGCCGGCTGCGGGATGGAGGAAGCATGCTCCGATGAACGTGACCCGCCAATGAAAGCCCTGTTCTGATTCTCCGCCGGATCGCTTGCGGGCGGATTGATCTACTTCTTTTCCTGGGGTGAGTTGTTGTTACTAGAGTCGGTTGAAGGGGGGACTTGTAGGCCAGCGGCTTCGATCAGGCGTCGGGTTCCCTCCGAGAACTCTTCCGGGGTCGGCGGGCCTTTGAGGAGCAACTGCGGCCGAGCTTGGTCCTTGAGTTCCCCAAAGAACCTAGGGATTTCCGCATTCAGTTTTTTGTCAAAAATCTCCTTTTCGAGTTCTCCACGGACTTGCTCCAATTTTACACGTGGATCTGGAGGGATGATCTTCACACATTTTACGCACATAATACCTGCCGGAGTTTGGAATAGCTGGCTGATTTCGCCTTCCTTGAGACTGAAGAGCATTTTTTCCACCGCATCGCTTTTGCCTTCGCTATCCACCCAAGCATATCTTCCGATCGGAGCGACTAGCCCACAAGCAGCCGCTAGGTTCGGGTCCGCTTGCATGCGTGCGATACGGTCAAAATCTTCGTCACTCCGCCGGGCCTCATCCCATTGCTTTTGGGCTACTTTCAATTCCGCGGGGCGCCAAATGATGATCTTGGCTTGCCGACGCTCTCCGTATTTATTCTCAAAGGCACGTTGTATGTCTTCCTCATGGACTTTGACGCGATCTCGGCACATCTTTGTTAACAACAATCTCGGTTTAATAACATCTTCTGTCCACTCATAAAGTGTTTTACCATAATGGGGAAGGACTTTGTTGACGAAATCTTCTTTACTGATACCTAAAGTGCGTAGATTTTCATTGAGGGCAGCTTGAACTTCTTCCGGTGTTACGCTGAGATTGCGCCGCGCGGCTTCGATTTCGATGATGCGCTTATTAACCAATAGCTCCAACTTTTGATATCCGCCACGTGCAATCAAAAACTCGCCGAGTTCTTCACGCGTAACTGGTATTCCATTATAAATATATGCAACTACTTGTTTATTATTACTTCCATGATTTTGAGACTGTGCGAATAGCAAAGCTCCGGTACTCGTTATACTGCCGATACCATAGCCACACACTGCGGCCAAAGCCATCGCGATACCCCACCAGGAACGGAAACGATTCGCAGACACAGGCCCGATGAACGTCCTGCGATTCTGATTCTGCCGATTCCGGATGAGCCTTTTCATTTTGTTCCCCAGTATCTCTTCAATAGCGACCCTAATGGCCCTGCCGCCTGTGGCAGCGGCATGCGTGGCTATAGCGTGTTTTCCAGGTCAGGCAAGAGCAGTTCTGCCGGAGCTTGGTAATTTGACTGACAGGCAATTCAGCTTGAGGGATTATATGGAAGGGTCAATGCTCTTGATAATAATATGCAGACTGCTATATTTATATGAATCAATGTAATCCATATTGCTGAAAAAATAGCATGTGCCTATAATCGAGATTCATGTTGGAGTAAGAGGCGTTTACGCCGCTGTCCCCAGCGATAGCCCCCCAATGAGCCATCGGATCGTACCACACGGTGACAAGGAATGACCAGCGCGAGAGGATTAGCGGCACACGCCTGAGCAACGGCACGGACAGCCGACGGCTGGCCTATCTCCCGCGCCACTTGGCCATACGTTCGGACACTCCCGCGAGGTATGGTTTGTAAGGCACGCCAGACTTCTTTTTGGAAATCGCTTCCCCTCATGTCCAACGGAAAAGGAAGCTCACCTTCCAGAGTAACCAGCCACTTCCTGAGAGCTTCCCTGTAATCCCGCAGTCCCAGCGCATCCTCACGCCAGACTATTGATCGCCATTTTCTCGGGTGGCAGCGCAGAAAGTCCTGGAGATTTTGGGCGAAAGAAACCACTGCCAATCCATGAGCCGAGGCAGCAAACAACAGCGTCCCCACCTCCCAACTCAAGCGGGCGTAATGCAATCGCGTGGGTAGAGTGACCATACGCTGTTGATGAAAATGCTGTCAGAGTCGGCTGCCAATCACGATTTGCCGTCTTTAGGGGGATTCTGGCCTTCTTTGGGTGGGGCGGGTTTGATAAGGGGTGTCGGCCAGACACGAACAGGTGCCGCATACTTGGGAGCTTTATCGCGCATGCAGAGAATTGTTCCCCCTTTGGTGGCGAGATAAACCCGATCAGAAACCGTGTTAGTAATGACGAGGTTGTAATCGCCGGCCTCGAGTTCGGCTAAGGGGAGAGAGCGTCGACGGAATGGATCCGTTGGCCGACCAGCGTCGAAGACCAAAAGATTGCCAACTCGATCGCGGGTATAAACGAATTCCTCATTAGCGGCGAAGACGGTGTCAACGTCCTTGTCCGATTGCCAAAGAACTTGTCCGGTGCGGCGATCCAAACAAATGACCCCAGTCTCATCCCCGGATACGTAGACATACTTGTTCGTGATAAATGGGGAATGATTATTGCGGCCAGGAATCGGGGTACGCCAGAGCAACTCAAGGCCGCTGTCGGTACCACCCAACTCTCCATTGACTGCCAAGAGAGCATTAGCAGTGGGAATGTAAATAGTGTTCTCAGCTTGGACCGGTGCGGCGGTGATGTTGTCGACCAATCTGTCCGTCAACTCCAAGGTTCGATCCTTTTTGTTGAAGGCATAGGCGTACTGGGGAGAAAGGAAGACCCACACACGCCGCTGCGTCAGAAGCGGAGGATACTCGATACGCCCCCGCAACCCGTACTCCCAGCGTATCGACGGTTGGATTGGCTTGGGTCGTAGGTCTGTGAGCGCCAGGGCTGCCGCCACGGATGGAGGAATGGTACCTATCGATGGCGTGCTCTGAATATATTTGCTCGATTCCGTACGAAGATGGTATGGTTGTCGTAGTGAAGGAAGTGCATTCAATGATGGGGTATAATTTTCATTGGTCAGCGTATATGGTGGAGTGATACGAGGCAAAGGGGAGAGAGAGGGTGTGCGACTGCCGGTGTAGCCACCCGTGGGTTCGGTGTTGGAGAGGGAGTAAGGTCGGATCACTGGGATTGGCTCGCCTCCGTTGGCGGGACGTGTACCTGGAGCATAGCGTTTCATGACTTCATCCACGGGCGAGCCGTAGGCATCTTTGATCCAAGGACGTTGAGGATCAATAGGACCCACGCGTTGCTGTGATGGTACAGGAATTGGATTGAGTAAGTTATAGACAGTGATGCGATGGGCAGCACTATTACCAGTCCGCATCCCTAATACACAATACACTCCAGTATCATCGGCAGCTAATCCAGCTGTGGGGCCGCTGCCCAAGTCGATCTCAAACTCCACGTTGCCTGTGTATCGGTGAAATGCATAAAGTTTGGTGACAAAGGTAACGAAAACGAGACGTTCATTAGCTGCAGCCGGGTGCATTACCGAATAGCCACCGTTGCCCAATTGTTTCTGCCACTGAATTTGCCCCGTGCGGCTATCGATAGCGAAAAAAAGACCCGTTCGTGTTTGGACAAAAAGTTGCTCGTCGATAGTTTGCGCTTGCATGATGGCATCACGGTTGATTTCCATCGGCAATTGGAGCGACCACTCAGCCCGCAAGTTGAGGCGATCTAATGCAGATACCGATGGCAGCCCTAATGGACCCAGTCTTCCGGATTGGCCGTGAATCCCCGTTGCTAAGGACACCATAGTAACGATTCCGGCCCCGAAAGCTAGAATGTGCGCTGTCCGCTGCATAGTGACTTCCTCTTGACAGCAGATGACTTTTCAGGATTCAGGATAGTACAACCAACCTCACTATTACCGTCCCATGTTGGAAAATGATGGAATAGCAATTTGGCTGCCAATCCTTCAATTTGTTCCCGCCACTTGCCCCATATCTAGAAGTAGCATATCGCAACGGATCGATGTTGGGAATCGCTTTTGTGCTCGCTCCAATGTGGTGTGGGAGCAAACGGGCCGAGAACTCTGCGGATAGCAAGTGTAGCAGTTCTGCGAGTTCGGGCTGACGCCTCGATAATACCGCCAATCCTGGGGTGCGTTATGGCTAGAGCGTCATTGCTCCCTACCGCTCCCTTTCCCCGAAGACCTCCACTCGCCTCGCGTGAATCGTGCCCTCCATTAGGTCAATCCGCCTTCTTGATTGGCGTCCATCGGTGGGCTGTTCCGAGGAGATCGTTGACGCCGACGCAATCGCCACCAGCTTATCAACACGAGGACTAGTAATCCGCCGATCCCTACGAAGAGTCCAGTGCGGCGGTTCGGCCGCCAACTTTGATATTCCCCAGGAGCATTTTCAACAACAAACTCCACACTAGCGCGATGACCTGTTGATGTCACTTCAGCAACGTACATCCCTGGGGGAGGGAGAGAAAAAGTGCATAAGCCGCGATCATCCGTTGTTCCTTCAAAAACGATGCGCTGATTGGCATCTCTGATAACGACTTTAGCACTCGGGGCAGGTGTGTCATCGTCGTAACCGGCCTCGATGACTAAGGCAGTGTTGGTCACCCGCACAATCGCTTCCAAAGCGTGAGCGCTAGCTAGGTCCGGCGATAATAGCATGATTCCCATACCAGCGATGAGGCTCAGATGGCATTGAAGGGAGCTTCTTAAGCCCATGTGCTCGGCCTCTGCGTGTGATGAATCGCATATTTATCATACGCCTGAGGTCAGCTCTTGGATAGGGAGAAGAACGAAGTGCTGGCGGAAAGCTGTAGAGTTTCACAAGATGCGGTTTTCCGAATCTTGATATGTGATATATAAATTTCTGATAGTTTCTACTCAATCAACTTTGATATATGATGGAATAATTTGTCATAGGACCGACGGGATACTTCCATCACTTCTTGATGAGCAGGAGTAGAGCCTTGTATACCTGTAGCATAATTGGTGATGCAACTGAGTGCTGCGACTTCCAGGCCGAGGTGGTGAGCTGCTTCGGCTTCCCAAGCTGTGGACATACCGACGGCATGGGCCTGACACCTACTCAATGCTCGAACTTCCGCAGGAGTTTCATAGCAGGGTCCAGGAACGGCGGCATAGGTTCCCTGGGGAAGATCAGACAGGCGTTGTAATAATTGAGATGTATAAGGTCGCTCATTCGGGGTTTTGGAGAGCAGATGCTTCCAGGCTGTCGACCCTACTAACATGTAGTGTGCACGGATGGCCATCAAATCACCAGGTTTCAATGCGGGTGTAAGACTACCAGCAGCGTTGGTAAATATGAGCCGTGGAATATTCCAAGTCGCTACCAAGCGGACCAGAGCAGTGCTTTGTTCCAGGGGATAACCCTCGTAATAGTGAAGTCTTCCATAAAGTAATAGCACACAAACCCCTTTCCAGAACCCAATGGACAACCGATGAGCATGTCCTGGAACAGGAGGGTGCAGCAGAGGCAGAAGCTCCTGGTAAGCGCCGCTTACGACCTCGACGTAGCCGGGGGGAGGATGGCCCAATCCCGATCCCAAAATAATCGCGGCACGAGGCTGAGGTGCCCCCCGCCGGGTTAACCATGATTCCGGGGACGTCATGAGGGTCGTTCCCAAAGACCAGAGTCTGGAAGTAACGCTTCTCGGTCCGAGGCCCACGCCGTCAAAGCCTGGCGAGTACGGACCATCCAACCCAGAATCTGAGCGCAGGCTTCAACTCCCAAACGGCTGGAATTGAGAACGGCGTCGTAACGGGTGGGATCCGCAGCTTCCTGTCCAAATACTTGCGAGAGAAACCGCGCACGGCGGCGATCCCGTGCTTGGACCTCTTCTTCGGCCTGCTGTTGGGTCAGGCGGAGGAGTTGGGCCAGCCAAGCGACACGATCCGGGAAGGGAGCCACAATCCGCACATGGATGGTGCTTTGCGGGGGCAAGAGGAAACCCGCACCCCGACCGACGATGACGGCTTCTCCACGGGCTGCAATCACGAGCAGCAGATCCACTAAGGTTTTTGCATCTTCCGATGGCCAGCGTTGGCCTTCCAAGCGCTTCCGTTGCTCCGCAAGCCAGTCCTGAGAGGAAATAGATAACTCGGTCTCCAACTGCTGGCGGGCATTCTCCTGTTGGAGCAGATAATCGATGCTATCTTGGGCAAAGACCTGCCAGCCGAGAAGATCGCCGACTTTGCGAGCAATGGTTCCACCCCGTGCACCGGCTTCACGACTAATGCACAACGTCAAACCCGCGGGTAATACTTTCTGTGCCTGAGGGACACGATCCCCCTGATATCCGTGAAGAGGCGATTCGTAGACAACATCTTTGGGATTCATTGCTCTTCCCCCAAGATATTCGTATTCCATGCACGAATCAGCATTTTCGACATTCTCGTAATTGGATCCGTCGACTCAAATGATTTCTCTTCGTTCCCGGTAACTCGATAGCCATGCTCCCAGCAATGTCAACAAGACAGTAACAAATAGCAAGAATCCCACAGCGGCTTCCCACGTGGCAGCTTCGGGAAACAAGAGGAGTTCTACTTGATATCCCTCCGCTTGGGCTGCCCTATACATGAGGCTACGAATATGGAACGTCAAGCTTAACAGCTTAACACTACCGGGCAAGTTGCCCACCAGTGATTCGAAGAAGAATACATATATCAGTCCAATAACAACAGGCCGCCGAAATAGAATATGGAAAAAATGAAAAAGGGATGCCAAAGCGAAGATACCCAGCATGATAGATAGCGAATATAGGAATAGTGATCTCCGTCCATATGTTCCACCGGCTAATGCTAACGCTGTCAAAACACCGAAATTCAGGAGAAATATCCACGGCAATGTGCCTATCCATTGGGCCAGATAAATGCTGCTACGAGGAAGGGGTCGGGACCATAGCCACACCCAAGCATCATTTTCGGGATCAATCAATGTATTGACACAAGATAATGTCAATAATGGCATTAGAAATCCTAGATATACGCCATACATTATCCAGTAGGAATAGTGCATGAAACCTAAGTGAGATTGAATTTGGTTCAGGCGCAGGAGGGTGGAAGGTATCAGAAGTGGCACCGCGCCGGCAGTCCCTGCGGGGAACTGAGAAGATAGGACCGCATACGCTTGTTCCATGATGGCGCGATCCAGGATCTGTCCATAAGTGGGGCCAGCCCGTGCTATCCGGCGCTGGCGCAGATCCCAGCGATCACGTTGGGTTTCGATGCTGACCCACAGCACAACCACCCCGGAAAGTATTGTAGATACCCATAGGGTGAGACTGTTACGGCGCAGTTGACCCGCGAGTATGAACCAGATCAAATAAAACCACGATAAAACTATATTTCTATATTTAAACGTGAAAGAGACAGTATTGTCTTGTAGCATAGGGTTTTCTAAATCTCCAATTTTTGACATAAGATGGTAATTTTATTTCAAGTTTTTCCAGAACCACCGAGTATATATCCTAATAATGCATGAGCAGATTCATCAATAGATTCAAAACATGTGATATCCCATGATGTATTCTGCGCGAGAAACTGCGTAAGACGCTGGAAAAACTCTCTGGGTCGATGCACACGAACGAGTAGTGTGTTGCAGGATGTATGTTGCGAGGAAGCAGGCCATTCGATGGCACTGACCTCCGGCCAGTCGATAAGTTGGCGGGCCAACTCGCGAGGAGAGCTGACTGTTATCCGAATGGTAATGGGATATTCCGAGAGCTGATGGCGGATTTCTGCGATCGTACCAGCAGCCGCGAGCCGGCCTCGACTCAGGATGAGAATCTGGTCCGTAAGCTGCTCCAGAGTTTCCAATTCGTGACTGGAGATGATGAGGGAGTGACCTTCCTGATTCAACTGTCGAAAGAGACCGATGAGTTCGTGTCGTCCTAACGGATCGATTCCCGCCAAAGGCTCATCAAGGATCAGGAGAGGGGGGTGGTGTACAAGAGCCTGAGCTAATTTGATCCGTTGGCGCATGCCCTTAGAGTACCCATAAATAGGTCGGGTTGCCAAATCGTGCAGGCCTAGACGCTGTAAGATCGCTTCCGTGCTTTTTCGTGCCTCCCGCCGTGTCATTCCGCATAGACGAGCCATGACCAAGACGAATTGCTGTCCGCTCAGATCGTGAAAAAACGCGTCGGTGCTGGGGCAATACCCTATTAAGCGCCGACTGCGCCAGTCCCACGCGTCATGTCCCGCAATTTTGACTTCCCCCAGAGTCGGCCGAAGCAAGCCAGCGGCCAGGCGCAAGAAGGTGGACTTGCCAGCTCCATTAGCACCGACCAGTCCTACGATTCCGGACTTGAAGGTCCAGGTGATCTGACTTAAAGCCAGGATAGGACCGAACCACTTGGAAACGTCGATGAATTGCAGCAATGGCTCATCTTTGTAAAGAGCTGAATTATACATTTTGATTCAAAGTAAATAATAACTCATTTATATAAATATTTCAGATAAAAATTTATATACATCAAACATAGTATTATTATTCCCACTATCACTAAACAAGCCGCGTCGTAACTTGGCTGAGGAACCGGGCGGATCGTGGCATGGTCAACGCCGAAGCACCATAGCCCGCATAGATACAGGTTGTTCCACAAATCCAGCAATCGCCAACTGGCATCTTGGGTGGCCAAGGTCAACCAATTCGATATCAGGCGGAGAAGGACGAAGAGGCCCATCCAAGCGAGCACCAAGGGAGTGGTCCGGCGAAACAACAAGGCAGTAGCAGCGGTCAAGAGACTGAGAGTCAGAGCTATAAGGGTCGAATATCCTGTGATTCCTAGCAGGAGATGATAGTTTTGCATATAGTATGTTTTCCAATCGAAAAGTAATCCTGCCTCGATCCAGAGTATAATAGCGGGTATAAAAGTTGTCATGAGTAAAAGTAAGGCTATGGTGCAACATTTTCCGTAAAAATAATGCCATAGAGATATGGGCTTGGAATAATAAAATAACATAGATCCATATACAATATCGTTACCAAAGAGTTGCGATCCGCTGAAAGCTAGCAGAATCACAATAATGTATCCTTGAAACCAGATGAAGTTGCCATAAGTATGTGCAGAACCATTCAGGGCGAGGCGATCTAGAAAGCGCAAGAGGTTGGAGACACTGACAGGGAAGCCTGCGATCCGGATCGTCTCTTGGGCAAGGTGTTGGCTGATCCAAACGAGGAGATATTGGGCGTAGAAAAAGAAGAAAAAGGCCAGTGCCGCTAGCGCTAAGAGTGCCCAGAAGAGGCGCTGGCGGACTATGAGAAGCAGCGAGATACGGAGAATCGCCACGGCTGCGGCATGTCGCCGAGTGTGATTCCCCTCCCATGGAGTGAATTGCAAGAGTTGTGAATCAACTCCCTTCATCATCATTTCTCGCCGGTGGAGAGGGATGGAGGGCCGGCATCCTCGCCCCTCTTCATCTTATTGGCCGAGAGTAAGCGAAGGAAAAGCTCCTCCAGAGTTTCTTCATCCGGTACAAGGCGATGGATTATGGTCTGGGATTGGTGGGCAATCTTGAAAAAATGTTGGGGTTTCCAATCCGCCGGAACAAGGACGCGCCATGCTCCTGGTCGGTGGTGATCTAAGATCGTGATGTTGTGAAGCCGCAGTTGGGTTGCGAACACCTCGTCCTCGCCGTAGGTTTGGAGTCTGTAGCGATTGCCGCGGGGGTCCTTGAGGTGTTCTACCTGACCGGCTGCACACACTTGCCCTGCGGCTAGAACAACGACTTGATCGCAGATCCTCTCGACGTCAGCCAGCAAATGGGTGGAGAGTATGATGGACTTGTTGTACTGAGTGGCAATGTGCTCCAGTAATTGGAGCAGAGCATCGCGGCCAGCAGGGTCGAGACCGGCTGTGGGTTCGTCGAGGAGCAGCACAGGCGGGTCATGCACCAGAGCCTGGGCGAGTTTGACTCTTTGCCGCATACCCGTGGAGTAGCTTTCCACGGGGCGGTAGCGTGCCTCGTCCATTTCGAGAAGATGAAGGATCTCGTGGGCGCGGCGTAGGGCATGGCGTCGTGGCAGGCCGCATAATTCTCCTGCAAAAGCGACGTACTCGACTCCTGACAACCCTGGGATCAAGGCATCAGCTTCCGGCATGAAACCCACCCGCTCACGTAACTGACGGCGGAGGGGGGCTGGTGCAGTCAGTTCCACATTCAGGAAGCGGCCGGTGCCTCGCGAAGGGGGCAACCACCCTAACAGGATTTTCAACAAAGTGGATTTTCCGGCCCCGTTAGGTCCCAGCAATCCGATCCGCCCTGGGGGTAATGTCAAGCTGATATCGGACAGGGCTGTTATCGAGCCGTAGTCGCGTCCCAGATGATGCAACTCCAGTAAAGGGGAGGACAGCGGGTAAACCATGAGGACTCTCGCATCAGGCCGGGTAACGCCAGCCAACCCTCGAATGAATGCTACGCAAACATGACTGTTGATGGCATTAGGTCGTGTAATCTGCATTGAGACGCACGTATTCCGTGGTGAGATCACACGTGTAGAATGTGCATTTTCCTGGACCAAGATCGAACTTGAGGCGGATATGGATATCGCGGTTCTGTTTCAGATAGGCAGAAGCTGTGAGAACGTCAAAAGGACACGGAGTCCCCGCTCGATACAGCAACATGTCGCCAAGCCAGAGGGAGAGATTCTCCTCCGCAAACTCGACTCCCGCATAACCCGCGGCGGAGACAATCCGCCCCCAGTTGGGATCATGTCCGAAGATGGCGGTCTTGACCAATGGGCTGTCCGCGATGGTTTTTGCGATCCGGCGGGCTTCGCTGTCATTCCGGCACCCTTCCACCTCGATGGTGATGAAATGCTCTGCCCCTTCAGCATCACGGGCAATTTTGCGTGCCAATTCGAGGCAGACGCTAGTAACCGTTTCTTGGTAGAGCGCCAACTCTGCTCCCTCCAGCCGCGGGCCTGTGCCGTTGGCGAGTAATAACACGGTATCGTTGGTACTGGTGTGACCTTCCACGGAGATACAATGAAAACTATGTTCCACGGCTGTGTGTAGGGTCTGCTGAAGATCGTCGAGGGAAAGATGTGCATCCGTGAGGAGGAATGCAAGCATGGTGGCCATGTTGGGGCCGATCATGGCCGCCCCTTTGGCGAAGCCAGTGAGGGTAAAGGAAGGACCTTGACGGGTGGCGACTTTGATCCCCGTATCCGTGGTGAGGATGGCTTGGGCTGCATGACGGAATGCTTCGGGACTTGCCACAGCGGAGCGGACTGCTTGGGGGATCGCCGCTTCTAAAAGGGGCATCGGCAGGAGACGGCCAATTACGCCCGTGGAAGCGACGAGGACCTGTTCTGCCTCACATCCCAATTCTTGGGCTACCAGAGCCGTCATCCGTTGAGCATCGGCTAGCCCTTGGGCACCGGTGCACGCGTTCGCGTTTCCAGAGCAGATGACGATGGCGCGGGTCCGAGTCGAGGGCAGGCGCTGCCGGCAGACGCGCACAGGAGCCGCACAAATCTGGTTTTTGGTGAACATGCCCACGGCCGAGGCCGGTGTGTCACTGATGATGACAGCGACGTCCCGCCGATCCGGTTCATTTCGTAGCCCGCTGACCACGCCTGCGAAACGGTAGCCGCGTGCCAAGTGCCATTGTTGCTGTTCCTGGGTCATGGTCGTCCTCAGCATTCATCGGGTATTCCGAAACTCGAAGAGGCTCGAGTGTTCTGGGTATGGTGGCTCGTCACGAGCGTGGATACAAGGGGGAGGCTGTGGGAAGATCGTTGGGCTGTCCTGGTGCTCATGGGTCTGAGACGGTAGGATCGACGGGAACGATCAGCTATAATACCTATCCATCATCCCGGCGGCATATTCGAGAATCGGATACTTCCAGGCCGTGGAGGCGCGGGTGTTATGACGTCGTTGGTCGATCAGTTGCTGGAAGCTGTGCCGCCGTTTGATCCGACGGTACTGGAGATTCCGCAACCCGGTCGTGTTTATGCCCATTTGACCTCCGCGGTTCTGGTGGAGCATGCGGTGCGCCGGCGGGAAGGTGTATTGACGGAGCGGGGCGCTTTTTCCGCCTTTACCGGTGCGCGCACCGGCCGTTCTCCCCAAGACAAGTATATAGTGCGCGACGCCCTGACGGCTTCCCAAGTGGACTGGTCGGCCAATCAGCCCCTGGAAGCCGAACAATTCCGGCGTTTGCGGGAGCGCTTCCGGGAACATTTCCGCGGGCGGGACCTTTACGTCTTTGATGGCCAAGCCGGCGCGGATCCGCGCTACCGCCTCACCTTGCGGGTGGTGACCGAAAAGGCCTGGCACAATCTCTTCGCGCGTGCCCTGTTCCTCCGCCCTCCTCTGGAAGAGTTAGAGAGTTTTACCCCGGAATGGACGGTTTGGCACGCAGCGGACTTCCATGCGGATCCCCAACGTGATGGCACGCGGTCCGACGCTTGCATCGTCATCAGTTTCGAGCATCGGATGGTCCTAGTGGGGGGAACTCATTATGCCGGCGAAATCAAGAAGGCCATTTTCACCGTGTTGAATTTTCTGCTCCCGCAACGGGGCGTCTTTCCGATGCACTGTGCCGCCAATGTCGGATCGGATGGAGATGTTGCTCTGTTTTTTGGGCTTTCGGGAACGGGGAAAACCACTCTCAGCGCTGATCCATCCCGGCGGCTGATCGGAGATGATGAACACGGTTGGAGCGACCAAGGAATCTACAACTTTGAAGGAGGGTGCTACGCGAAAACAATCCGCTTGTCAGCGGAGGGGGAGCCGCAAATCTGGAATGCCTTGCGCTTTGGCAGTGTGTTGGAGAATGTTACTGTTCATCCTTACACACGTGATCCGGATTTTGATGACGACCGGCTCACGGAAAACACGCGGGCTGCTTATCCGCTGCATTACATCCCGCATGCTGAATTGAGCGGGCAAGGAGGGCACCCGCGGCACATCTTTTTTCTCACGTGTGATGCTTTCGGGGTCTTACCGCCCTTGGCGCGTCTGGATGCGGCCCAGACCCTGCGTTACTTCTTATGTGGCTACACGGCCAAGGTGGCTGGCACCGAAACCGGCATCACTCAACCTGTCCCGGAGTTTAGCACCTGTTTTGCCAAGCCTTTCTTGCCGCGCCCTCCGCAGGTTTACGCGGAATTGCTCCGGCAACGCCTGGAACGGTATCGCCCTCAAGTTTGGCTGCTCAATACGGGTTGGACGGGCGGCCCCTACGGAATTGGTCGCCGCATCCCCCTGGACTGGACGCGCGCGATGCTCAGCGCCGTTCTGGAGGGACATCTGGAACACGTGCCCTATGAGACTGAGCCGATATTTGGGCTGGCGATTCCCAGGGAGTGTCCGGGGGTGCCAGAGCGGTTATTCCATCCGCGGCAAACCTGGCCGGACCCGACTGCCTATGACAAGACGGCTACCGCTCTGGCGGAGAGATTTGCTGCGGAACAAGATAAATTCCGTTTGCCCCAATGAAGGGTGTTCTCCAAGAGAAAACCAGTGGCAAGAGGGGACGGTTCATGCGGGTGGATTTCTACGGTCTGATTCTCGAAAGCCCTGGAGTGACGGTCTACCTGCGTTCTCCCTGGCGGTGCACTCTCCTGGAGCATAAGCTCTTCGAGGTCGTTTGCACCATCCCCGGAGTGACCGTTGAACGGCAGGCGAATGAGTGGCGGGCCTATCTGAGCGAACCGCGCCTCTGGCAGCACGCCTTGAGCCATATTGCCCGTGTCCTGAAAGGCTGGCAGGAGGAAGCCGCTGATTCAACTCGCGAGGAACGGCGGCGCTGGCGGTGGATGCTGGAAGCCGACGTGGATGCCTCCGGTTACGACCTCCACGGCATGCGGGCTTGTTTCTGGGCGTATCTCCGCTTGTCGATCGATTACGGCGGGCCGGCCGATTATGACAAGGAAGGGGAAGACATCGACTTGCACGGCTTCGAGGTTTGCATCTGGGGCAATGCAGAAGCGGAGTAACCGAGGGCATTCTAGGATCGCTTCATGGTCAAGACGGTGGAGCTAACCGCTCGATGCGGGTGTTCTCATCGAGACTGATGCTGCTCAACTCGCCATTATCTTTCACAAAGCGGACAACCGGGACGACAATGTCGTCTTCACGCACACGTTCCGTTGTGATACCGGTTTCCAAGTAGCTTATGTCGCGGAAATGCCCTTCGACGGTGGTCGTCCAGAGGCGTTTTCCCACCCGGACTTGTTGCGTGATGCGGATGCGGTCTCCCGGATGCAAACGGCTCAGTACTTCGGCCAGTGCCGGTGGAAGATGCCGCGTGGGCAGGAGAATTCGTTCCGGCAGCACAGTCATGTCCCTTCCTCCGCGACCTGGGGTTTCGGCTCCCCGCGTACCAGAGCAATACGGCCTGTGCGAGCCAGTTCCAGTATCCCATAGGGACGCATTAGCTCGATGAAGGCCTCCACCTTCGCTTCCGTACCGCTGATTTCGATGATGACGTTGTTGTGCTGGATATCAACGACACGCCCGCGGAACGTCTCCGCTATCAGGAACACCTCCGGACGTTTCTCCGCTGGGCAATTGACTTTGATGAGCATCAGGTCGCGTTCGACGTAATTTTCCGAACTGATGTCGTCCACCCGCACCACCGTGACGATCTTATCCAACTGCTTGCGAACCTGATCCAGGACCGCGTCATCACCATGGACCACGAACGTCATGCGGGATAGGTCATGATGCTCGGTTTCCCCCACGGCCAGGCTATCAATGTTGAAACCGCGAGAAGCCAACATGCTGGCGATGTGAGCGAGCACGCCTGGTTTGTTCTGCACTAAAGCGGACAAAATATGCCGCATCGCTTTCGGTTACCTCCCCGTGCCGGTTCGAATGTCCCTGACCTGAAATGTGTCAGGGATATTGCCCATAGAAATGTTACGAATTCTCACGCTCGCTTCAATCAAGCTAGTCGCTCACCTCGGACTGCTAGTGGCTGGTCGCGGAGTTGGGACGGTGTTATTTCTGTGGATGCATACGGGTGAGCAAGGCGAATCGCTTGAACTGCTGACTCAGGCGGAAGGGACGGAGGTCTTCGGCAAATTCCGGCCACTCCAGTAAATCATTGTCATGCCATTCCGGTTTGACAATCACGTTTGCCTGGGCAATTTGCTGGCGAACTCGCTCCATTTCCCCAGGGGTAGCGATCGAGCGGATCAAAACCCAGACGCGGGGGCCATCGACGGGAGGCGAGAAGATATGAGCTGCATTGGTGCGGTTCAGGACAAGTACCCGCTGTGTTTGGGACAGACGCATTACCTCCGCCCAGGCCTCGCGGTCCTCTCGATCGGCGTACAACATATTTGTCTGGGGATTACGGCTATGAGTTTTCCAAAGTTCGATTCCATTAATTCCCATCCAGAAAAATACTACAATAAAAAGTAGAAATCCACTCAGAGTTAATCCGATAAACATGCAGGAAAGTTGAACCAACTTATTGCTATATTTTAATCCGCGATCTATCACTAATGCTGCACCGATAAACAGAATGTAGGGATAGTAAATCCAGGACCATTCATTGCCGAAGAGAAAACAGACAAAGACCAAATGGAGGATGCCACAGGTGACAATAAATCTTCCGCTTGTGGTATGCAGATATCGCAAACTGACTAGGGTACCGATCACTAAGACGATACTAGCTGTGATCCAAGCTCCAGCGATGGTGAAAAAGTAATGGGCAGGTGTCCATTCTTGAGGCCGCCACATTTCACGACCCACACCGTAGAAAAAGCCGAATCGAAAGTCCGCATAAGCCTGGCTTGCTGTCCATGGGATTTGCGTTTGGAGGAAGCGATCGATACCGAAGTAGGCGGCCACAATGGCGGAGATCGCAGCACCTACGCCGGCGGCAGGCAGCAGCATGGAGAACCGCTGACGCCAGGGTGGACGATGGGCTTGCTGGGGTAGCCAGCCGCCCAGGATTTGGATGATGAGAAGCAAACCGTACACGTAAGCCAACGAGGGCTTGATCAGAGCAGCTAGAGTGCTTAGTGCTAAGGCCGTGGCATAACGACCACGCACCTGGGCGGCTAGAGCATTGATCAGGAGGGCAGGTTCTAGGATGTGCACCGGTGTCAGAAGCAGGTGTCCGGCGTTGACCATGATGGGACCAGCGACCACGATGATAAAGTTGGCCAGGCGATCTAGCTTCAGTGCTGTCACGGTCTGGATAACACCATACATCGAGGCGATGATGCCGACGATATACATGTAGAGCAACGCTTCAGGTGTGAGGCCGAAAATGCCAAACCAGATTTTGTTGATGAGTAATACGATCAGTCCATAAAAGTAGGCGAAATCGGTGACCGGCATCAAGCCTTCCCGTAGCATCATCTCTACAGTGTATGGCCATCCGCTATCGCCAAAGTAGAAACGGTGGAATACCATCGTGTGGGGATACATGGCCAGAAAGTATCCACCACAAATTAGGATGAAAGCAAGGATGTGCGAACGTTGCATGGGCGACTCCCGGTGGATAGGAGATATGGAGATAGGTAAGACTCGATGTTTGAATTATCCTTGATCTGTATGAGTTTATCTTTGCTGTAAGATAACAAAGACTCCTTTCTTGTTAGACGTGATCACATCTTTGAGTCCGTCGCCGTTGAGGTCTGCCACGACGAATTGGGTGCCGATGCCGGAATCGCTGTCGATCAGGTAGGGATGGAAACTAATCACCTTATCGGGATGGCGGATGGATTTGAACCAGTAGATGGCGGCATTCCAGGAGGAACCCGGTTCGGCCCGTCCGTGGGACCACCAGCGTTTGCCGGTTACCAGGTCCGGCAAGCCATCCCCGTCGATATCGGTCAAGTGAGCGGCATGCGTTTCGGAAACCAGCAAGCCAAAAAGAGTATGGGTGGTCCAGGAAGTGGCCCCGGTTTTGGGATCCCGGCGCTGTTTATGCCACCAGATGCCGAATTTATGGGCGGAGGTGCTCAGAACATCGTTTAGACCATCCCCGTCGATGTCCCAAGCGAACATATCAGCACAGGCCTCGCCGAGGGGGGCCGGATGGAAGGTCCAGGGCGTTTGGCCATCGACTTTCGCTGGCTGTTCCCACCAGCCGCCTGTGCAGAGGACATCAAGTCGGCCATCCCCATTGACATCCCCCACTCCCAGGCCATGACTGAAGCGATGGGTGCCGGGGACTGGCTTGCCCGGTTGACTGGGCGGGCTGATGGGATGCATGATCCACGGGGCATAAGGGTCTTTGGGGTCTGGTGTGAAATAAGCCATCTGGCCTTCATTGTCCTTACCCTTGGGCTGCCAGCCCATCACCAGGACACGGCGGCCGGTGCCGAGCAGGTCCACATATTGCGGCGTTTCGTTGCAGGCAGAATGCCAGATCATGTGCTTTTTCCAGTGCAGTGGTTGCCCTTCAGCCCGTGCTTTGCCTTTTGGGTTTTCCATCCAGTAGCAGGGGGTGCCCGGAAAGTCGATCACAATGAGATCGGGATAGCCATCGGCATTGAGATCGTCGCTCCAGCAGGCGAAAACCCGGCTGTAGTTGGCCAGGCCATCCTTGAAATCCGCCGGCGGCTGCATCTCGTGCGGAGTCCAATCCGGGGCTTCGTACCAGTATTCCCCGTTGAGCACGTCCAACTTGCCGTCCCGGTTGACATCCGCGATGGCCACACCTTCCGCCCGGAACTTACGATCCAACACGATCTTTTTCCAGCGGATGTTCTCCGGGGGCACCACCTCGGCAGCCCCCGTGAACCACGGGAGCCAAACCAGGAAGAGGGCTGCAAGAAACACAGCAACCTTGGGTGTTAGCAAAGCAGACATCAAGCGGGAGAGACCGAACATGGCAGTGATCCTTGAAACTCGACTACGGAAAGCAACGCTTGCTGTGCATTATGCAGGGTTCCGAAGCAACTGCAAATAGGAAAGCCCCATCTCTGCCTTGACAGCCGCGGATATTCTGCGTTTTAGTGGAACCGGTTATCTCAATGGACTGCCACAACGGGGACAAGGATGAGCCTGCTTTTTACTCTATGGCTGTTTGACACCTTATTGACGTGGGGAAAATGGCCGCTTGGAGCGGATGCGGAACCTTCCCCAGCGGTGCTCCTGCGAGAGGAGATCAAGCCGGAGGAGTGGCGCGGCTATGTCATGACCACCACCGTGGAAGGGGAACTGCGGGGTGAGGGAGAGCAAAAGTCGGCCCCTGTTCGCATTCGAGGGAACGGGAAGCATGAACTGGCCGAGCGGATTCTTGCCACTAGTGGCGGATTGCCGAACCGAATTCTCCGCTCCTACAAGCAGGCTTCCGTGGAGGTGCACGTCGCCGGGGAACGCTTGGTCAAGACCTTACGGCCGCAACGGAGCTGTATCCTCTACGGCCGGTTACCCGATGGAACGCGGGGATTCTGCCCGCAGGGACCTTTGACTCGAGACGAGTTAGAAATCGTGACGGAGCACCTGGCCCCTTCGATGCTGGCTGGTTTACTGCCGGGCAAGGTCGTGACAGTCGGCCAGAGCTGGAAAGTTACCGATGCCGTCCTCAGCGAGGTCTGCCTGTTGGACGCTGTGGTCGAAAGTCAGGTCGAGGGGAAACTCCTCTCAATCGAAGATGGCTTTGCAGAGTTCGCAATTCAAGGAAAAGTCCGAGGGATCGATAAGGGTGCGCAAGTCGTTTTGCAGTTAGACGGTAAAGGACGTTATGACCGGCAAAGCGGGCGGATTGTGGAATGCCGCTGGGTCCAAGAAGATGAACGAACGGCCGGATGGTGGAATCCCGCCTCGCGCCTGCGAATTCAAGCCCACCTCCAACACCAAAAGTTGGCGATACCAGAGAGCGAATGTTCCCGCTCGGACGTGCTCAATCCTCAGATGTGGCAGCAACCGAAAGCCGAACTTTTGCGGCTCGAAGTGGAAGGACCGAAAAAGATCTATCGTCTCACCTATGGTCGAGAGTGGTACATCCTCGGGGAAACCGCGGATCATCTGATGATGCGGCTCGTGGATCAGGGAGTTCCCATCGCTCAGCTTACCTTGACTCATTGGCGGCGAGCCGTTGGCAACCGAACGGAGCAAATTGCGGAGTTCCGGAAAGCTGTGGCGGCCACTCCAGGTTGGAAGCCTGACAAGCTGCTGCACGAAGGAGAAGTGGAGGCCGGGGAGCGGTCTGCCTATCGCATCGTTCAGGAGGGCAAGATCGGAGATCAGAAGATCATCCAAAGATTCTGGCTCATCACAACCCCCCGCGGAGAGCAGTTGGTCATGACAGTGACCCTTCCGCCGCCGCAGCAACAGCGCTTCGGCGACAAAGATGTTGAGCTGATTAAGAACCTATCATTCTTGCCTTCCCCATGAGTTGACGATGAAATAAAGAGCTCCCTTGTTCAGGGAGCGGCAGGGGGATTGGCAGGGGACGGGGATTGTCTGGACGCTTGGTCGCGGAGAAGATCGCGGATTTCCCGGAGAAGTTTTTCCGTTTCCGCTGGTTCAGGGGGTGGAACAGCGGGAAGAGGTGCCCATTCCCGCAATCGGTTCATGGCTTTGACCACCAGGAACAAGCAGAAGCCAATAATCAAGAAAGTGATCGTGGACTGGGCGAAGTTGCCCCATCCCAGGCGAGCATCTCCATAAAGAGTAATCGTTTGACCGGAAAGGTCGAAGCCGCCGGTGAGAAGTCCCAGGATCGGCATGAAAATGTCTTTGACCAGGGAGTTGATGATGTTAGTGAAAGCGGCTCCAATGATCAGGCCCACCGCCAGATCGACCACATTGCCACGGAGGATGAACTTCTGGAATTCCTGGAGAAATTCACGCATGTGCTTACCTGGGCACTGAGGGAAAACAGATTCGTTCAACTTGGCGAAGTATCATCGGCTCGGCTGATAAGCCAGATGATGAATATCGCAATCAGTGTGATACCAGCGATGATCAGCAGTCCAATCAGCGGATTACCAGCGGGAGCGGAGGGAGGGGGGTCCCGCCACGCCGTGGAGGGAGTCGGATTTTGACTCATGACCTGCTGGGGGAGGAGAAGCCCAACCAAGGACGCCAGCAGGCACCAGAACATGAGCCGCATGATGGAATCCCCTCTCAAGTCAGGAGGGAGTGAGTTTCGTCTCTTCGCTCCTGCTCGCCGTCTACTTCATTATTCGCATCCGGTAGACAAATGTCATAGAAAAACCGCTCGATCCTGGATAAGAGCAGGGCCGGCGGGCACAAGAGGCTGGAACACCTTACTGCTTAGGCGGGGGAAATTGCAGGCTACTCTTGAATTCCTCCAGCCATTTGCGCCAATTCGCAAGATAATTCTCGTAGATCTTCTCACCGCGTTGAGTGAGGGGGAGGTCGCTCAGTTCCTTGCGGTTGATGATATTGGGGTCGAAGTAGGCAATCAGGTTGCCCAGGGCGGCTTCCCGAACCACAAGGTTGGGATGGTCGAGACATTTCACGAGTCGTTCGGCAGCAGCCGCGGCGTCCGGACGTTGGCGTGAGGAATAACCGCGCAACAGGGACAGGATCAAGTCCGCTTCCTCGAGCGGCAGTTGTTTTTTGTCGGTTAGGACGTTCCTGAAAATTTTGGTATTTTGACTGTCCCGTGCTAGCCAAGCGCTGACCGCCGTGATCGCAGCCCGCCGGGCATAGGGGCGGTCGCGGTCGGACAACACGTCAAAAAGGTGGCCTGCCATGACCTCGACATCCGCTCCTTCCGTAACAGCGGCGTAGGAATAAATGGCAAGTGTCGTTGGTAAGATGTTGGCCGGTAAAAGAGGAGCCTGGAGTCGGCTCTCCAAATGGACCCGCAATCCTTCAGGTTCCTTGAGACCATCCGCTAACTCGGTTAAAGCGGCCTGAAGGGGCTTGCCCTGCTCAGCAGACAACAGAGGGAAGCGCTCGTATCGTTTTTCTCCTTTGGGAAGCGGTTGCGGTTCCGAAAGTTGGCCGCTGATGCTATCCCAGGACACGAGAGTTCCTGCGGAGGAGGTGAACTTTTTGAACCGTTTGGGCGCTCGGAACTCGCTCTGCCCACGAGTGACGAGCCAGACGGCAGTGATTCGCGGAGGTTCGCCTCCCTCGGGGGCGAGAGGTGTGCCAGGAACGAAGGCTTTATGCACTTGCACCATAATCTCCGTATTGGCTTCCCGGGAGATGCAGTCCCAAACTTCCCCTTTCTCCCCGTTCAATCGCAGGCGGATATGAGTGTCCGGCTTCTGACAGGTGAGGTAGATGCGTCCAGCCTCCAAAGTCAGGTCAACGTGAAAGCTTTGGGACGGCGGGTGTAGACGCAAGCGCACTTCCAGCGGCGTCTCGAAGGGAACCGCGTATTGTTCCGGGACGTTTCCCCAGAGGTGCAGAGTCACCTCATGATTCAGTTTCAGGTCAGCCTTGTAACCTGGTAATGCCAGAATGACGTCGTTGGTGAACAGGGTGGGGTTTCTCTCATCCACTTTCTGCCAAGGGGCCTCAGGGCGGGGTTCTCGTGTTACGAGCAGAATCGGAGTGTTCGAGCGGAGCCATTCTCCAGCCACCTCGCGTGCCTGTTTCGGTGGAGTGACTGGGGTAAAGTCTTTGGTAGCCGGCTGTTTTTCCGCGGGGATGTCTGGTTTTTCCTCGGGTTTTTTGGGGGGTGGGAGTTTTTCCTCGGTGCTGGTTCCTTTCCCTGGTTCCACGGGAGGCGGGGGTGTGGTGGTTTTGGACTGGCTATCCGTCTCAGGGATTTTATCTGGGGCAGGGGGGAGGGAGTCCGTCGGGGTTTGGCTGCTTTTGGCCAGATCACCGCTGCCGGGGATCACGCGTGCTGTGCTGGTGGGCGGGGAAGGTAAAGCCATCCAAATGGCGATAGCTAGCAGAATCACACATCCCGCAATCGCACCGAGGAGCATGGATTGTCCGCGCCACGTGTCGCTGGAGTCATAGCGTTTCAATCCCAGAAGTAGGGCAACGTCCGCTTCCTCGGATTCCAAGTTGTCCGGCGCCGGTGGAGGCACAGGGGTCAGGGTGGGGGCTTTGCCAGGTTTGCGTTGATGGTTGGCCAGCGGAGGGGGCAGCAGCCGGTACATACGCTGGTAAGCCGGTGGCGGCACGCGGACGGGTTCCGTCAGAACCAAGGTCAAAATCTGATGGCAGGCTGCGACCTCAGCGAGCAGAGCGTCAGATTTCAAACAGGCGGCCTCAAATTCTTTAATGGATTCCGAATCCAAGCGATTATCCAAATACTCCGCCACCGTATTTGGATCAGAGACTTCATCCTCATCGCTGATAGGGGGTGGGGCGCCCAATCCCCGGCGGCGTGTCACCCGCTTGATACGCTCGATGAGTTGCTGCACCTCGGGATTTTCTGCGATCTTGAGTCCCAGATCGCGTGCCTCTTCAGGCTCTAAGGTGTCGTCCAGGTAGGCGAGTAGGGTTCGCAGCGTGAGCCGTGGCATGAGGTCACCCCTTAGCTGCCCATCAGGAACTTCAGGAAGGTGGAGTCTTCCTCATAATCATTAGTGGCGCGGGACTGGGAATTTCTTTCACGACTTGGGAGTATCCGTACTGCTCGGCTTCAGGTATGATGGCCTGAGGAACAAAATATGGCCATCTTCTACCCCGGCCGCAACGAGCGGTTTGGACCGCAGTGAGGGAAGGGAGGGGGCATCCCATGTTGAGCATTCCTGGTCGATACATATTCCTAGCGCTCTGCGTGATAGCCGGTGCTTTCGGGTATGGACGGACCTGCGAAGTTGAGCCCGGTGGGACAGGAGGTCGGCTTCGGGCGGGAGCATACGCCCAGGACATTACCCCTCAGAAGTTTCCCATCTCGGTCAACGGAGGGTTTCAGGATCGACAAGCCACACGTGCTCATGACCCCCTCCACGCACGCTGCCTGGTGCTCGAGGATGGGAAGACAGCCCTGGTTTTGGTGGTCGTAGATAGTTGCATGATCCCGCGGGACATTCTGGACAAGGCCAAGGCCTTAGCTGCGAAAAAGACCGGGATTCCTCCCGGCAACATGCTGATCTCCGCGACGCACACCCATACAGCTCCCACCGTGGCGGGGGTGTTCCAGAGCGAACCCGATCCAGACTACGTTCAGTTCCTCACCGAACGGATTGCCGAGGGAATCATCCAAGCTCATGCCCGCTTGGCCCCTGCTCAGATCGCTTGGGGGGTGGCTGAGGAACCCCACCAGGTTTTCAATCGCCGTTGGAAGATGAAGGCAGGCGTGATCCATCGCGATCCTTTCGGGGGAACCTCGGATCAAGTTCGCATGAATCCGCCGCGTGCCAGCCCGGATTTGCTCGAGCCGGCAGGGCCAACTGATCCGCGGGTGACCGTCTTGAGTGTGCAAACCGCCCAAGGCGAACCGCTGGCGTTGTATGCCAATTATTCGTTGCACTACGTGGGGGATATGCCTCCGCTGTCGGCCGATTATTTTGGAGTCTTTGCCACGGTCATGCGGACCAAGCTCAAGGCTGGCCCGAACTTTGTCGCTCTGTTGTCGAACGGCACCAGTGGAGATGTCAACAATATCAATTTCCGTGAGCCAGCTCCCAAGCGCCAGCCGGGGGAACAGTCCCGTTTGGTGGCCGAAGCGGTAGCCAATGCGGCCCTACGAGCTATTCAGAAGGCGACTTACCGCAGCGATGTGCGTCTGGCTGTGGTCAATCGAGAATTGACCCTCGGAGTTCGCAAACCGACGGCTGAGGAGGTCCGACGAGCGGAGGCCATCCTGGCTCGCGCGAAAGAAAAGGTCCTGCGGACGCCGGAGGAAGTTTACGCGCGGGAAACCGTCCTCCTCGCCAAATACCCCTCAGAGGTGACTTTGCAACTCCAAGCGATGCGTATAGGAGATGCCGCGCTGGCGGCCATTCCTTGTGAAGTCTTCGTGGAAATCGGTTTGGAATTGAAACGGACGAGTCCGTTTGCTGTGACCGCGGTGGTGTCGTTGGCCAACGGCTACCACGGCTATTTGCCCACGCCGGAACATCACGCCTTGGGTGGATACGAAACCTGGCGGGCACGTTCCAGTTATCTGGAAGTTCCAGCGTCGGTCAAAATCACCAGGACTTTGCAAGAGATGCTTCAGCGACTCGCCCAGGAAACAGGGCCGTGAGAGACCGTGCCGCCCGCCTGGCGTTGGTAGGCACTCAAACGGCCCGGCGCGAGATGGAATCGAGTCAGTTACAATCCCGCTTTCGACACTCCCGCTCGGAGTCGTTCCAGTTTAATGAAGAAACAACTTTCTCGAGGAAAACTTTCTGCATTTCAGCGGACGAGAAAGCCCCGCCAGAAGGAATTTTTCCCACCATGAGCCTTCTGTCAATGGAATGCTTCCCACTCTTTACCAAGCACGGCGGCGGCGATTTTTAGCTTGAGGATTTCATCGGTTCCCTCATAAATGCGGCACACGCGGACGTCAGCGAGGTGGCGAGCCGGGCGGTACAAGGTACTCCAACCACGGCCTCCGAAGACCTGCACCGCGCGATCGGCGGCGTCCCAAGCGGCATGGGAGGCGAAGAATTTGGCTTGGGCTGCTAGCAAGTCCGCCTCGCGGGCCAGGGCCGGGTCCTGGGGGTGAGCAGAGGCCCGATCCTTGGCTAAAGCCGCCTGATGCACGAGTGCGGCAGTGGCGACTCGAGCCATCTCGATCATGGCGATATGTTCCTGCACCAATTGATGACGTGCAATCTCCTTGCCGTGTTGAACCCGTTCCTTGGCATACTGACTGGCCTCGGCCAGGCAGTCCTCAATCACACCAAGGCAGCCTGCTGCCACACTCAAGCGGCCGCTGACTAGCGTTCCCATGGCAATGCGGAAGCCCTCGCCTTCATTTCCCAAAAGGTTTTCTGCGGGAATGTAGAGTTCGTGCATGGAAAACATGGCGGTGTTGGAGGTGGGCAGCCCCAACTTGGCCTGAGCGGTGAAACTTTCCGCCTCGAAGCCGGGGACATGCGTGTCGATCACAAATGCCGAGATGCGGCGGCGGGGGTCCGACTCAGGCAGGTCCGCGGGATAGGCGAAAACCACAATCGCATCGGCAATGCCACCGTTGGAGATCAGATATTTGACTCCGTTGAGTACGTATCCTTCACCTTGGCGGCGGTAGGTGCTGGTCATCTGGCGGGGATTGCTACCCGCTTCCGGTTCTGTTAGGCCGAAAGCCAAGATGCATTCCCCTTTGGCTGCACGGGGTAGATATTTCCGCTTCAAGGTCTCGCTTCCCCAGGTTTGGATGGGATAGGCTCCGATGCTCAGATGACCGGAGAAAAATGTGCGGACCGTGGTTCCCTCGCGTCCAATTCGGCTGAGAGCTTTGAGGTAGGTGACGGTATCCGCTCCCCGCCCCCCGTAGGCGGGATCAATGATCATGCCAAGCAAGTTGTGTTTTTGGGCCAAAGGAATGACCTGATCGTTGTAACGCCGCTCCGCGTAGGCCAGCTCTTCGATCGGCCGGATTTCCCGACAGAACGCCTCGACGTCCTCCAGCAAGCGCTCCGCATCTCGTTCCATGATTCCCGCTCCCGTGCCGCTCGAATTCCTCACGCCTGTCCCACAGTTATGATAGGGAAGAGGGCCAAGCTCCCAGCGTGGTTCCCAGAAGGCGGTGAATCCCAAGGTTCAGACCGCAGGCATGGAATTATTTCCCTCGGTGGGTGTCGATGCACCTCTGGGACTTGGCGAATCAACGGTTGTCCCTAAATTGGCAACGCGAAAAGGTAAGACTGCAAGAATTTCCAGTCGCTTCGCCCGTGACGAAGTTCAGTGCAGGTTTCCAGTCCAGGAGGTATTGCCATGCGTCTTGCAGTCGCAACCGTGGTCCTACTGGGGGTAAGTTTTTCAGCGTTCGCGCACTTTGTGTTTGTTTATGTGAGTAGTGAGGCAGGGGAGGCCCGTTTGGTTTTTGGTCACGCTGCCGCACCGGATCCGAAGACGCCAGCCACGCGAGCCGAAAAAACCTTGTTGACTCTCCGCAGTGTGAATGGCCAGGACTACAAGCTCGTCGTGGAAAAAGGGGCCGGTAATTATTATCGTGCTCTTTTGAAGGAGCATCAACCGCGCCTCATTTTTGGAGTAACGGAAGCAGCGGTGACTCAGCGAGGGGATAACCCGCCGATGTTGACGTGGTACTATCCCAAGGTTATCGTGGGGGACCCGTTTGCAGCCGGCAACGCGGTGGGCGAGGCGTTGCCGATGGAAATTGTTCCGCTGCGTGCCGATGGCGGGGTGCGGTTTCAGGTGCGGCGTCAGGGTAAGACAGTGGCCGATGCGGAGGTGAGCGTAGACCTCTCCGAAAAAGCGGAAAAGGGCGAAGTCAGCAGCACATCGGTCAAGACGGATACCCAGGGCTTGACCCCGATCTACAAGGAAGGCGGTCGCTACTGTGTGGCAGCACGTGTGACCGAACGACGAAGTGGCGAGTGGGCCGGGAAGAAGTACGAAGCGGTGCGTCACATTGCGACGTTGGTGTGCGATGTGCCGCCCCTGAACGGTCGCTAGTGGTGGTGCCCCCAGGCAGCCAGTTGCGTCCGCGGGGTAGCGTTACCCGTGTTGCAAGCGTGCAACCGTCTGGCAAAGTCGGTCGTACAAAGCGACATACTCCCGGGCGCTGCGATTCCAGCTCCAGTCCTGCCGCATCGCGGTCTGCATAATTTGCCGGAAGTGATGAGGGCGATGATGATAAAGTGTCAACGCCCAGCGAACGGTTTCGTAGAGGGCACTGGCCGTGTAGTCGTGAAAGGCGAAGCCAGTCGCCGTGCCGGCTGCGATATTTTCCTCCGTGGCATTGACGACAGTATCGGCTAACCCTCCGGTGACCCGGACCACCGGCGGCGTGCCATACTTGAGGCTGTAGAGCTGATTAAGACCACAGGGTTCGTAGCGGCTAGGCATGAGGAACAAGTCGGCCCCAGCCTCGATGACATGCGCAAGACCTTCGTGAAATCCCAAGTACAAACCCACCCGGTTGGGGTGTCGGCTACGAAACGCCTGAAGCTGGTCGTGGTATTCGCGGTCCCCTTCTCCCAAAAATACGATTTGACAGCCCAGGTCGAGGAATCCCGGTGCTGCGCTAAGTACCAGATCGATCCCCTTCTGGTGGACCAACCGGGCGATCATTCCCAAGACAGGGGTGTCCGCCATCACCGGCAGGTCGAAGCGGCGTTGCAAGTCTGCTTTGCAAAGCGGTTTGCGTTCTACCACAGTGTCCGGAGTATAAGTGGCGGCGATGTGGGGATCATGGGCAGGGTCCCATTGTTCGTAATCGCAGCCGTTCACAATGCCCGTCAGTTTATGCTGCACGCTGGCTAGTAAACCTTCCAAGCCGTAACCGTATTCTGGCGTCTGGATTTCGCGAGCATAGGTGGGGCTGACCGTATTGATGGCGTCAGCGTAGATAATCCCCGCCTTCAGGAAGTTGAAAAAGCCGTGATACTCCAACTGCGTGGGATTGAATAGCCAACCCGGCAGTCCGGTCAGGGGCAAAACATCCCGGCCAAAAATGCCTTGATAAGCCAAATTATGGATGGTGAGGAGGGTGCGCAGATGGTTGTACCCTGGCCGGGAACGGTAGGCTTCCGCCAGAAACACCGGCACGAGTGCCGTTTGCCAATCATTGACGTGAATCACTTCGGGTCGGAAATCCAAGTGGGGTACCAGTTCCAACACCGCCCGGCTGAAAAAGATAAAGCGTTCCGCGTTGTCGGGATAGTCGGCACGATAGCCGCCGAGCATGACTTGCTGATACAACCCGCGGCCCAGGCGAGGATCATCCCGTTCGAAAAAAGGGGAATGCTCGATGAAGTAAATGGGTACTGAGGAGCGCGGGAGCAGGGAACGGTACACTCGGCAAGCTAGAACGCGGTCCCCCAACGGCACGGGGAGGACGAATGGGGTCCGTTCGATCGGTTGCCCACTCCGGCGGACCGCGTTGTAATACGGCATGACGACGGCGACGGCGGCCCCCAATTGCGCCAAGGCACGAGGCAGGGAAGCGGATACGTCTGCCAATCCCCCGGTTTTGGCAAAACCGGCCACTTCAGGCGTGGCAAACAACACGCGCGGTCCTGTCACAATCCCCCCTTTCGCCTCGCATTTCCCGGTCGTACTCTGGTCGCCGCAGACACACAGGTGAGCATGGAGACTATCAACCCAGAGAAAAAAGACTTTCCGTATGGCCTATCGTATGCCCCGGCAAAGTGTAAGGGGACTGCTGCACTCCCCCACCGCCTCGCACGCTTCCTCAGTTCTTGCGTGCGCTTGCCGCCATCACGGGATACGGCGCGTCACCTGAATGGATCGAAAAATTCGTTCCACTTCGGGAAGAAGAACTTCTGCCTGGTTAGAGGGCAAACGAGCCGCGGCGATGACACCTCCTTCGGTCTGGCGGATCATAGCGTATTCCAGATGTTCCTCGCCTTTGTCCCATTGGGCGCGGATGCCGAAACGAATCGGGGCACTCGGCGTCTCTCCCCTCGGCTGGGGATCGTGCAGCTTCTGCCAACGAGCCTGGCGTTGACGCAAAAATCCAATGACTTCCTGGTAATACCCCTCCGGAGTCGGCATTTTGTCGGCAGACTCCAATGTCAAGAGAATGCCTGCTCCTTGGGCGTGATCGATCGTTACTTGGCGTCCCCGTACCATGCCGACACGCCAACTGCGCGGGTAGAGAAAACGTAACCCCAATTCGGCATCCTCAAACAGTAGCAGAGTATTCTCTTGATTGGGTTGGAGATTTAGATCGGCCAGCGCGTTATCGCGCAAGAGGGCAGGCAAGTCACGGGCGGCAGCGCGGTTGAGGGTGAAATACCCCTCAATCGTCCCTGCGGGCTGGCCTTTCTCGTTGAGCAAGTGATGGGTTCCTTTGAGGGAAAGATAAGTAATGCCGGGCCACTGAGGGTCGTAATAGATCGTGCCGTCCAAGTGATGGACATGTTGGCCGTCGGCGTTACTCCCGCGCACCACCCCGCTGAGCTTCAACCGCAAAAGCTGTTTCTGCTGCACGGGAGTGGGACCCAAAAGTTCGACCGCCAAGCCCCCTTCGTGAATCACCTCGAGGTCCGTCAATTCCCGGACGGCGGCGGATGTCACCGGCCACTTGTCCCCGACCGCAACAGCCTTTTGTGGCAGCAACCCTGCCATCAGAATCGGACAAAACGGGTCGGTGCGGATCAAGTCCAGTTCACTCCAAGTAAGAGGTCCGTCTGGAGAAAACGGCGCCCGTTTTCCTTGCTGAGCGAGGAGAACGAGTCTTCTGACCCCCGGTCGGAGTGTGGCCTCCTGAACGGTTTCCCCGGCACGCCGTTGCATCTCTACCTGCTGGTAGAGGCGCACTGTGCGCATCACCGCCCCCTTTTCCAAAGGGGCAAGGACCCGTTCGGTGTAGCGGATGCGGCCTTCTCCCCGGAGCGGAATGTCCCGCGTTGCCCCTGTAGCTTGACCCGGAAGGGACAATCGACCCTGTAACCGCACAGAACTCTCGACAGAATAAGATGTTCCCTCTTGGAAAGATTCGTGCAGAGTAAAGGTCGCATTCGAGAATGCTGACAGTCCGGGGGCAATGGCCGAAAGCACCCCTAGCACGATCATCAGAACGAATTTGGTAGGCATGTAACAAGCCTCATCCTATTTGCTAGTCACAACTGAGCCGATCATTGGGCAGATAGGAACCCCCATTATCTCCAGCCGCCGCCGATTGTTTCCTAAAATTCCGCCAACGAAATCCCAAAAGATTGGTTCTCCAATATACACCGCATGCTGCGAGTGCCAGCTTACTTACTTGGCCCATTCCAAAGGACATAGGCTAGGAGGAGTTATACCGCGTGTTTTCCCTAAATCGTATGATTTCTTTCCTCCCTTCCTGCCTGACCCCGTGTCGGCCTTGTCACTCCCTGGGTATTGTAACGCAGGAGAACACTCCGACTCAGACACGGTGGGTTCTAGCCGCATAGCTTTCGTGACCTCTGCCATCCGGTCCAAGTCGTCTCGAACAGAAAAGTTTTTGTAACAGCATAATTCGACAGAGCTTAAAGACTGCGATGCTGTCCGAAAGTTTTGCCCAGTGTCGAGCAAAAATGCACCGGGAACGGGAAAAATCAACCACCGCTTTTTGGAGATCATGGGAGGTTGGGTTTTCAAATGAGCAGCGGGCTCTCTTAGTGACTCGTATATAACCTATTGTAATCCAAGGAGATAAGGAGAATTGTATCCTAGGGTTCCGCCACGTATTGATTTTGGCACGTGATCTGCACTCGCTGACTGCTGCGATGGGACCTGCCGACATCGCAGGGGCATCGAGCCTCGATCATAATGACAAATGCGGCTCGGCTCCAAACGGGAACCACCCGGAGACAAATGGCTTTGGCGCAGTCCTATGCTTTTGGAGTGAGGGGAGAGTGGCACCTGGACAAAATTGCCCCCTTACTCTGAACCAAAGACAGGGATGCCACCATCCAATATTATGCAGTCCCTTGTCTGCTGGTTACCGTAAGTTCCCTTTAGCCTTGCAGATGCAAAACTCCTTCCGTGGGAACGGCAACTGGGGCCACCGGTAGCGAACCAAGGAGGTCTTACCGCCCCCTGGAGTTAGCCTGAACAATAAGGTGCAACCACGGAGGGAGTTGAGGATCCAGCACGGAGCGTCCGCCAGGAAGGAATCCGAAGATAGCGCAACTCTTTAGGAAATCGGCGCTATTTCGGTAAGAGGTTGAGGAAAAAAAGGTATGTTGGAGTGAAGGACAAAAGTCGCACTGAATTGGTGCGAATAACCATAAGGGCACACTCCACTGACTGATAGGAAACCACTGACTGATTAGGAAAGAAAGCGACAGGAGTAGCGAATGGTCACCCGCAAGTTGGGAAAAATCCTGGAGGTTTGGAATCGATCCCGGCAACGACGGGAAGAGAATACAGCCCGCATTAGCAGTCGGGATGATCATGGCGGCGAGAGCAACCGCCGGGAGGACACGGTGAGCGAGTTCCGAATCGCCGCGCTTAGGGAGTTAGCGGAGCAGCAGACCCGCTATGCTCCTCCAGCTCGGCGACAGGCGCAACGGGAAGCCGCCTGCCAGCTTTTGGCCGAGATTGATCCGGCCAAGAGCTATCCGTACCAGTACGTCTGCTTCCGGATTACGGATTATCGCTCCGAGGCGTACCCGGACCTGTTGATTTCTGGTGAGGACCTGCGGCACGATTTGGAATTGTTCATCCGGCGGTTGGAAAAGTCCCTGCCAGCCGTGCCGGTGGAGCAAACCATCGAGCCGATGCTCACCCTGGAAGAGGTCAGCCAGCGGCTCAACGTGTCCACCAAGACGATTTCGCGCTGGCGGCTGAAAGGCCTCGTCGCCCGCCGGATCAAGATCAATGGCCGCAGCCAGCTAGGGTTTCCCCTCTCGGCCGTGGAGCGATTTGTGGCGGAGCACCGGGAGTTGGTGGAACGCGGCGCCCGGTTCAGCCATCTCAGCGAGGCGGAGAAGGAAGAAATTCTACGCTTAGCACGCCAGTGTAAAGAGGAAGGCTTGAATTTGACCGAAACCAGCCGGCGCATTGCCGCTCGGCTGAAACGCAGTCCCGAGGCCATCCGTTATACCATCAAAAACTTTGATCGTGATCACCCGGACTTGGCCTTGTATCCGCACAGTGGACCTTTGGACCCCAGCAGCAAGCAAGGAATTGCCCTGACCATGACTCGGCACCTGATGAGGGATGAAACCGTGGATACCCTCGCAAAGCGTCACGGACGGAGCCGCTCCAGCATGTACCGCATTGCCAATGAAATGCGGTTGCAGGAGTTGCTGCGGACACCGATCGACTATATCTACAACCCGGAATTTGACGATCCAGCTAAGGAGGCGGAAATCCTCGCGGAGATGCCGGGGCTGGCGGAGTTTGAGGCGAAGCGAGCGGCCCGGACCCCCCCGAAGGATGTGCCGGCCTATATGGCCCACCTCTACGAGTGGCCCTTGTTGACCCGCGAGCAGGAGCAGCATGTATTCCGGAAGATGAACTTCCTCAAATACAAGCTGCACAAGTTCCTCCAGAGCCTGGAGCCGTCCAAGGTGCGAGCCTGCGACCTGCAGCGGATCGAGGAGCTGAAGCGGGAGATCAAAAAGTGCCGCGACTTGCTGATCAATTGCAATCAGCGCCTCGTGTACGCCCAGGCCAAGCAGCGGCTCACACCGGGTGAGAGCATCGACGATCTGGTGAGCGACGGCAACCTGTCGTTGATGCGGGCGGTCGAGAAGTTCGACTACAGCCGGGGGAACAAGTTCAGCACCTATGCCACGTGGGCCATCATGAAGAACTTTGCCCGCAGCATTCCGGACGAGAAGACGCGGCGGCAGCGGTTCATGACGGGCCACGATGAATTGTTCGAGACCCAGGCGGACACCCGCGGCGACGAACAGGAAGCCATCGCCACGGCGGATGCGGCCCGCGATCGCATCAATCGCCTCTTGGAGCACCTGGATCCCCGGACCCGTGAGGTGATTCGCATGCGAGCCGGTTTGGATGGCCACGAGGAAATGACCCTCGAACAGATCGGCCAGCACTTCGGTATCACCAAGGAACGAGTGCGGCAGATCAACGTGCGCGGCATGCGCTTGCTCCGCGAGTGGGCTGCCAAGGAGAAGGTCGATCTGCCCTGATACACCCCCTTGGGCCATCGGACCTGATCGCCGAACAACAACACCGCCCGCTCGGTTCCCTCAAGGGGACTCACCAGCGGGCGGTGCGCGTTTAAGTTCTAGCCCACTTTCCCCAACCTCCTGCCGCTCTCTGGTGGGATCCGAGATTATTTCTTCTCCCCTGGTGATGGTTCTTTGGCGTCCTGGGAAGGTTTCGATCCTTTCGGCGGTTCACTCTCGTGCTGGTGGGCATGCTGGCGGGGGACGAAATCGGCAAAGGTGACACGCTTGAGTTGCCCCTCATACTCTACCGTGATGACCACGGTGAGTTTGTCGTCTTCCTTCATCCACGGAGCAGAGGCAGAAAAACGTGAACACCGTCCGGCGGGGTCATTCGGCCTTTCCTGGGCCGGTGCCGGTTGAAAGCTCAGATGGTACGGTTTGTCATCCCCTTCTCGTGTGACGCGAGCTGTGATTTGGGCCGATGCCGGGACTGCCACCGGCTTTGGCTCCTTATCCAAGGACTCGAAGAAGACATCCAATTCATTCCCCTTCGGGTCCAAATGGGCACTCAGACCCGCATGGCATTTCGTTCCATCGGGTAGGGTCATATCTTCCAGCATGGCATCGGCCCGACTGTGCTCATGATCGTGATCGTGTCCCCCTTTGCTTTTGAATACTTTGGCTGTTGGCGAGGTGGACTGAGCGGACGAGCATCCTGTTGGGCCAAGCCCCAGCACGGCCGCCATTGCGAACCAAATGAGCTTTTGCCAGTCTGCGGATCGGGCCGCCGCATTCCCGCGTTGCATGGGTTGGATCCTCCTCAGCCTCGGTTTCTCATTGCATCCACTTACCGACTCCTCTGGATTGGCTAGGGCATATCCTATGGACAAAATGGATTGGATGGGTCCAAGAGGCAGGAATGATGGTAACCCGTATCACATACCCACTCAGACGGTGTTTTCCTGGACGAAGGGCGAGTGGAGATCGCCGAGGCGCTCCGCAGGCCGGCAGACCTCGGGTCGGCGGCATCTATGAAGCCTTTTGCCTGAGCATCGAATGACCGTGTTGCTGGGGTTAGAAGCAGAAGCCCCATGCCGCAAGAGCGCCACCTGCTATCGAAAGGAACAAAAGGATGAAAAGGAGTAAACGGATCCAGCGGCGAGAGGTTTTCGAGCGGGAAACAACTGCTGGAGTTTCCGCCGTTTCAAGCCGGGAGTCGGGAGCTGTCGGAGGTTGCGGACCCGAAGTACGGGGGGCAGGTGGAGAAGGCTGCCGGTAAGCACAGGGCGTTTGATCCAGCGCCGCTCGATCAGTGTCGAGATTGGAGCGTAGCGTGCCATCGCGAGTAGTGGCGACCGGCGGCGGGGTCGTCATGATGCCCGGAGGGGGGACGGTCGCCACAGCGGCCTGATGCCAAAGTTTAGGAGGGCAAGCGGCCTGGGCCACAGCTTCTTTCACGGCGGCGGGGTGGATCGTCCCGCGGTGCCTCGGCGGCGGGGTGCGGACCAGGTTAGGATTGGGCACACCCGCTTCACCCAGGAGACGCATAACCAGGGGGCTGTACCGCGGCATCTCTTCCACGGGTAATGCTGGGGGGTCAAGGGGCAAAAGCGGGAGCAAGGCGGCTTGCAATTCGGCGGGTGTTTGGTAGCGTTGCCGGGCTTCTTTGGCCAACATACGCATAACCACCGCTGCGAGTTCTTCGGGAACATCCGGGCGAATCTGACGGATGGGTGCCGGCTCCTTAGTTCCGTGCCAGATCAGTTTTTGGGAAACTGTTCCGGTCGGGAAAATGGGGTGGCCCGCCAAAAGGTAGTATGCCGTGGCGCCGAGGGAATAGATATCCGCACGAATATCCGCATGGTGACTATTGGCGATCTGCTCCGGTGCCACGTAGTCCGCCGTGCCCAAGACCATCTTGTCGTCATACATGACGGTGAGGTTGTCCTCTTCGTCGTGGCAGAAACGTGCCAATCCTAAGTCCAACAGCTTGGCCCGGCCATAACGGTCGATGAGGATATTACTCGGTTTAATGTCCCGGTGGACCAATCCCTTCTTGTGGGCATAGTCTAAGGCGTCCGCGATGTGGTACAGATAGGTGACAGTACGTTCGATGGAGAGCGGACCGGATTTTTTTACAACATCCAGGAGATTCGGACCGTGGATGTATTCCATGACGATGTAATGGAGTTCGCCATCCTGTCCGATGTCGTGGGTGCGTACCAGATGGGGGTGATCTAACGAGGCCGCAGCACGGGCTTCCCGATAAAACCGGCCCAAAGCGGAAGGCGAGGAGGCTTTCGACGGCGGCAGGACTTTCATGGCGATCAGCGAGGGCAATTGAATATGACGGCAGAGAAAGACTTGCCCCATGCCGCCGCTGCCGATCCGCTCCAAAATCCGATATTTGCCAACGTGGAATCCCCGCCATTTTCCTTGAAGCAATTGGTCAGCCTGGAATTGGGTGAGCAACCCATCCCGAACGAGGATTTCCGCCACAGAACGTGCATCCCCTTCCTCGAGGTCGATTCCTAGACCCGTCAAATGATTCCGAATGGCTCGCTCGTCAGCCACCCCACTTTGCTGAATCAAACGCACAAATTCCGCAACATGGATTGGTGCAGTCATGGAACCTCGCCGGCGTAGGATGTAGGCCAACGGGCGAACCGACACAAAGGGCGAACCGGGCCAAATCCTGGGACCCTCTGCACCCTCAACTTTAGAACACCCCCTCTTGTCCTGCGATGTAGCAGAGGCACAAAAATGCCGGAATCGGAATTTCTTGACTCATTTCTCCACCTGAGACCTGATTTTTGACAACGCTGCGCAAGGGGGACTGTTGGCCTTCTTCACGTTTCCGTAGCAAAATTCCTCTCCCCGTCAAAATTCCTCCGTCCCATCCTACATGCCTTGGCGGTACTACGCACTGTGTATGCCAAATGCTTATTGGGGCAAATCACAACAACCGCAGCGTTTGTGCTAGCCAAGGGGGAGGAAATTTCAGTCAGTTTTTTAGGGCTTTTCTGTCCGCTCGGAATGAGCAAATTGCATAGTGATAGTGAGGCCTCGAAGCATCGCGCATTGGGCGGGGTACATATCTTGTGTATCCGCGTGGATGATCGAGGCCAGGGTTTAACCAGAGGAGGGAAAAATGCTTCGCAGACGCTCGCAGTTGCACGTGGAAATGCTCGAAGACCGCAGTGTTCCTGCCGTCACTGTGCTGGGCTTCAACACGGCAGACATCAAGATCACAGGGGACAATCAGTCCAACGACATCGACATTACGATGACCAATCAGGGTATTGAAGTACAAGCCAATGGAGCCACCACATTGGCATTGGATCCTAATACACCAGGAAGTTGGGTGGTTACCAATACACCAACATTGATAGTTTTGAATCCCAATGGCCCGAATAATCCGCCAACTTTGGATAATTTGTTTGTCGACATGCTCAATGGCGATGACAAAGTGACAGCCACGAGCTTGAACGCCACCGGTAGCGCTTACTTCACGATGGGCAACGGCAATGACATCCTCCGCATCGGCGCTTGCCGATTTGGCAATAATCTCTTCATCCGTGATCCGAGCGGGAACGATACTGTCGTGATCGATAATACAACTGTGGGGGTGAATACTTATATCTATCTGACCAGTGGGCTTGACCGGGTATATATTGCTGGGAATGGCACTGTCTTTGGTAATGACCTTTTCATCAATACAGCCGGTGGAAACGATTTGGTTCGCTTCATTCCGGGTTTGTCCCAAGTCGGCAACAACTTGCTGATTTATACTGGTGGCGGTAATGATCGAGTGTTTGTCGATAACGGCACCTCGGGGACTGCTACCCTCCAGGTGTTTGGCACCACTGTGATCCGTACCGATGTCGGTGACGATTTGGTTCGCTTTGGTGCACCTAGCACGACGGTGGGTGGGCCCACAGTCGATCTACAGACAACTATAATCGACACTGGAGATAACAACGATGCAATATTCATGGAGGATGCTATCATGAGCTTGCTTATCGCGCTGTTGGGTAATGGTGATGATAAGGTTCTAAATAATTGGGGTGCCTCCAACGTGACGGTCGGTTTTGGATCACTTCTGGATGGCGGGAATCACGTGGTGGGGGATACATTGCCGACACCCTGGACCGCGCCAGCCAACTTGACGGTCATCAATTTCCCGTGATGACTTGAGCTGTAGTACGTTTTATGGGTCCGCTGCTCGCTGGATGCCCAAGCTTTGGCCGTCAAATCAGGGCATAATTCGGGTCACGATGGAGTTAGTCGTGGCCCGAATTTTTTGATTTCAAATGCCAGACGATGATATGTATGATGTTCAATGTTCGGAAATAATATGCTGCCCTTTCCTGGAAAAGTGTTTCTGGGCACGGAAATGTTGAATATGTCTTATTGTCAATCAATGCGAGGTAAGATTTTCCGGGGATGGAGCCGCCTGGGGGGCGACGACGGCTAATTCATCGACAATGGCTTCAATTCCCAGCGTATGTGTGGCCAGTTCTTGGATGATTTGACGGATTTCTTCGGAAGGTACAATCCCACGTAAGCGTATGGAGTTGTCCTCGTCGACGATGGTGACGGCGATCCCTTGCAATCGGGCATCCGTCGCCAAGCGATGCCGCAAATCATCCACAGGCCGATGTGGCCAATGGTGCCAGCACTCACCGGCGAGTTGCCGGAATCGTTCCGTCTCAGGGAGAAGGGGTTGGATCTGTCGCTGGAGGACACTGCCCACAGCGGTGAGCCCCTCCAAATCACTGGCCTGGAAACGAGCGGCCACCAGGACGGTGAACAGAGCGGCCAAAAGCAATAAAGCGGCTACACGCGGCATGGCGGATGGTTTTTTCTCGGCCAGAGTTCGTGGGTAGTCATTCCGCGAATCGACTCCTCGGATGTCTGGGAATCCTCTACGTCATCCATTGCATTCTCAGCTTCGATCCCGCACAAGGCCAATTCCTTTGGGGCACTCGTGCGGGTTATCGATCGAGCTAGGCGCTCCTGTTAGCTTCCGTATTGTCCGTCCTTCGGGAATGTTCGGCTCAGATCACGCGAGCGCCAGTGCAGCCAGTAGATCGGTGATCCAAAAACATGCTTCGGATAGGGATTGAGCAGGGAGGTAAGCGGGTGAACAGAGGACTTACCCGCGTCATTCCTGCGTTTCGACACTACTCCGGAAATTCCAGCATTGGGTAGCGCGGACTCTGGAGAGCGGGGGTACAATGAGAATGAGATGAGAGCATCTCTGGTAGTGGGGGGAAGATTATGTGCCGCCGACCCTGGGATTTCACCCCCGTAGTCATTCTCGGATGGGGTTTCGTGAGCTTGCTGGTTGGAGCCGGTTCAGCATGGGGCCAAGAAAATCCATCCTCCTTGCCGGCACCGCGAGAGGCGGCCCCGGCGGCAGAAGCGGGGGTTCAACCCCTGGAGAAGGGGCCGATTCACGAAGCCTTTGCGGAGCCGGGAGGTCCGACACGCGGGGAAGGGTTGACGGCCCCCAAAGCTCCTCCGCCGCCCGTACCGGAAGAGCCGCCGGAGAGCAAACCGGAAGGCGAAAATGTCCAATGGATTCCCGGTTACTGGTACTGGGATAAGGAACGGCAGGACTTCATCTGGATTAGCGGCTTTTGGCGGAATGTTCCGCCGGATCGGGTTTGGGAACCGGGGAAGTGGTACGCGGAGAATGGCCAGTGGGTGTACCGCCCCGGTTTTTGGCGTCCAGCCAGCATGAGTAGCTGGCGTGTGGACCTACCGCCGCCGCCGTCGCCGGTGGAAAGCGGACCGAGCACGCCGCCTCCGAGCGACACTGCCGTTTGGGTTCCGGGCCACTGGGAATATCGCGATGGGCGCTATGTCTGGCGAGCGGGGTATTGGGCTTATGCTCATGGCGTGATGATGTGGCATCCACCCCAATACCTGTACACCGGCTCCGGCTATTTGTATGTACCGGGCTATTGGGATTACCCGCTGGAATGGCGCGGGGTGGTTTACACACCGGTCTATTTCACCCAACCCGTCTGGTTGACACCCGGTTGGCGGTGGCGGCCACGCTTGGCGTTGAGTCTAGGGTTGGGTTGGGGCTGGGGTTGGGGCGGGTTGTTTTCCTCGCTCTACATTGGGCCGGGTTGGAATTACTACTACTACGGCAACTGGTGGGATCCGTGGTGGTACACACCGTGGTGGTGGTATCCGAGTCTCTACTGGCCGCCGATTTGGAACGTGGGTGTAGGGATCGGATTGTGGTATGGCGGATGGTGGGGTTGGCCGGGCGGTTACTGCCCCTGGTGGTGCTGTCGATTCGGATGCTGGAATCCCCTCTGGCGGCATTACTGCTGGCTGAATCGGAATAATCCCAACTGGCGGGGACGAGTGCAGACCGCTGCGTTGGCAAACAGCATCGGGACCGGTCAGCGGGCAGTCCGTTCGATGTCGGGACTTGTTTCCGCCAATAACGGGGTGATACAGCGCAGTGGCATAACAGCCGGTGTAGCGAACGCGGCGGCAGCCGCGGCGAGAGCCACGGCTCGTCAGGTGGTCCAACGTGAGCAAAACCGGGTGGTCCAACCGGCCGAGCAAGTGGTCCGCACGCTTCAACAAGCCAACACAGTACGTCGAGTTCAGCAGCCTTCTAGACCTGCCGCGGTTTCCGGTGTACCCGCCACGCGCAACGGGACCAACGCCACCACTCAGTACCGTCCCCCCGCAACGAGTGGTATTCCCGGTGCAGTGGTTTCCAATCCCCCGCCGAGTGTGCGGCCTAATCCTTCGACGAATAGTCCGGCTGCGGGGCGAGTCGGACAGGTTCCCGGCGCCGGGAACAGTTCCCCACCAACACCTCCCAATCGGCCGGTTGTGCCCCCCGCTGGTTCCAAAGGCCCAAGCGTTTCCCAAGGGCCAGGCGGCAGCGCCCCTCCGCCATCCGTGCGCCCCAATTCTTCTCTCACCCCTTCCGCGCCCAATCCGCCGCCAACGTCTCGACCTCCTCTGAATCCGCCTGTCTCATCCTCGCCGGGCCTCATAACTCCTGGAGGGAGTAACCGGCCCGTAGTCCCAAGCGCCCCTCGACCTACTCCCTCCACTCCGCCGGCGAGCCGGCCTAGCACCACACCTGGAAGTCCACCAGGGGTCACGAATCTTCCGCCAAGTTCTGGTGTCATCCGCCCCCCTACTCCGAGTTCACTACCTCCTGCGGTGCGTCCCTCGTTGCCAGGAACCGTGCCGCCGGCGGTGCGGCCGTCGTCGCCTGGCACTATTCCTCCTGCGGTGCGTCCGAGTGTCTCCGGGATTCCCAGCATTCCTGGCGGTGGCATTCCCCGCGGCGGCCTGCCCGGAGGCGTTCGGCCTGGCGGCGGAGTCCGGCCTGGTGGCAGCGGGCCGCGGCGATAAACCCGCAGCACGCTTCAGGGCGGGTCACCTTCGGAGGCTGTGGAGCGCTGCACCGGGAGTGCCTGCATCACAGGGAAAAAGCCTGAGCCTCGAACGACCAGTGGCGAAGGTTATTGAGGCTGCTCGGCGAGGGAACGGGCGCTGACATCCCGGTTGCCGTCCAGCCAGGCGACAGCATCGTCCGGTGCGAACCGGCGGATACCGACCTGTTTGATGGCCGCATCGGGCACGACGTGGAGAGGGGTGTAACGCGGATGATGGCTTTCCTTATAGGGATCATTCCGGGCGGCGTTGTAGCAACAGATCATTGCCCAGCGCGGCTGATCGCTTTTGTTTTGATCACTGCGATGCAGGAGGTTGCAATGGAAGAATAAGGCATCCCCCGGTTCCATTTCAATGTAGCGATGGGGGAATAGCTGGGGGCGCTTGAGCAACTCCTGGACGCGTTCGCGGTCCGCCCCGGCTTGCTCGCCGGTGAGAACGTGATTGATCCGTCCGCAGTGGTGAGAGTTCTCGATGACTTGCAAGCAGCCATTCTCGCGCGTACACGGGTCCACGGCGATGAAAACGCTGACCAGCCAGGGTAGCAATACGCCGTTTTGATACCAGTAACCGTAGTCCTGGTGCCACGTCCAGGCTCCCCCCACTTTCGGGTCTTTCAGGATCATCTTCGAGTGGTAATGATAGACTTCGCCGCCGAGGATTTTTTCGCAACTGCGGACCATCCGTTCGCAGCGTGCGAACATACCGTAGATGCCCTCGCCGGGATGGTTCCACAGCGAGAGACGAACAACGCCGCCTTCTCCATCTGCGCGCCCGAATGCATGTTTGTCCAGCTCGTGATCCTCCTTGGCAGAGCGGCGCAGCAGATCGATCTCTTCCGCATCGAAAAAGCCGCGAGCCAGGTAGTATCCCTTGTCGTGGTAGGTGCGGATGGCTTCGTCGGAGAGGATGGCGGTCATCTCTTCAACTCCTGTACTTGCTGGGAAAAAACTCATCGCCGAGTCGCCGGATGCCTTGCGAAAAGCCTGCCGAATGGTCCCTCTATGTTGTTCAATATACTGCAATGATGCTAGTTCGGCGGATCGACCTGCGTATGATTGTAACGGATTGCAGGGTGGACGATGGAAACCAGGCTTGCGGTCCGTGCGATTCAGGGCTTTCGTTCCGCTTGGGGAAGTGAAACGATCCGCGGCAAGTGGTAGCAGACTCCATGAGTGAAGCTATTTTGGTCGTCGATGATGAAGAAAGTGTCCGGCGGACTTTCACGGAGTGGCTGGCTGAGCTGGGACCTGGAGTCACAGTTTTCAGCGCAGCGGATGCTGAGGCTGCCTTGCGGATCGCCAGCCAGCAGGTCATCGATTTGGCCATTCTGGATTGGAATCTCGGTTCGGGCAGCGACGGTTTGCAACTTCTGGAAGACCTGGTGGAGTTTCAACCGGAAATCACAGCGATTCTGGTGACAGGCTTTGCCCATCAGGCCACGCCTCTGCAAGCCTTGAGGATGGGGGTGCGGGATTATCTGGACAAAAACGTGGACCTGACTCGCGAGTCGTTTCTGGCGGCCGTGCGACGGCAGTTGGCACGCATCCGCCCCCTGAAGCGGCAACGGGAATTGCAACGCTCCTTGGCTGCCTTTCGGGATGCCGTCGAACAAATCATCCCCTACGTCCAAGCGGCTGCCGTCCTCCAGGACCCCGTGCCTATCCCCGACGCGGCGCGGGATTTACTCCGTTGGGCCATCCGGATTACCAAAGCGGCAGACGGGCTATTGGTTGTGTACGTCAGCTCTCCCGATGGGATGTCGCCTGGCGGTCAGTGGATGCTGTATCAGCCCGATGGTGCGCTTCTGGAAGCCGAGGCCGTGCCCTTCCGCCAGACGTTGGTGGCCGCCGCTCTGAGCCGCCAGGAACCGATGCTGCTGTCCGAGCCGCTACCCAGTGTGGAGGAGGCTATCCAATTGTTGCCGGTGGAACGGGACCGCCAGACGCTGCTGATCGCCCCGATGGCCATCGGGGGGGGTATTGTCGGAGCGATCGAGTTGTTCGATAAGCCTGGAGCTGGATTCACGCCGGAAGACATCGAGGTGGCACGGGCGACAGCCGATTTGGGGGTGGACCTATTACGGCGAAGCCTGGCGGAACGGCAGGGACAGCGATGGCTCATCGACGCACTGGCTGCCGCTTTGCAGGCCACCGAACGGGTCCGCGACCTGCTGCACGAGGACAAACCACCACCCGAAGTGCTGGAGCACATCAAACAAGGCCTGGTACAATCCGGAACTGCGGATAAAGATTCCGAGGCGGTGGTTCAGTTGCTCGAAGAGGTGCGAACTCTTTCCCGCCAGCATGGCTTGCGGGCTGTGGAGTACTGCACCCGCATGATCCGGGACCTCCGGCAGTTGTTGGATGTCAGTTGGAGCAATCCCTGATGTTCGCAAGGACCTCGGCGATCCAGTCGAGAGGTTGCAAGGTGTGCAGTTGCGATGGCGCTTTTGCTGCTCTTCCCCCTCAGCTATGAATCCACCCGCCTATGGAATCTCCCAACCTGATTGAGTCTGTGCTCCTCCAACTGACACCGGAACGACTGCTTCAGGACAGCCGGGCCACGGGGGAAGGAGTCCGGGTGGCCGTGGTGGATTCGGGAATCGAGTGGTCTGTGCTCGCGGAACGCGCCCACCAGCGGGGTATGGAACCTCCTCACGTCGAAGGGGCCATCTTCCGCCCTCACGGCCCGCCGCTACCTTATCAGGGGCGGCAATCCAGCCCACATGGGACCACGGTGGCAGACATCATTGTGACAGTCGCCCCGCGGGTGCAGCTCTTCTCGGCGGACGTTTTCGCTGTGGGGTCAGGGACCACCATTGAGACGGTCCTGGCCGCTCTCCGGTACGCCCTGGATGTGTGGCAGGTGAAAATCATCAACTTGTCGTTAGGAATTGTGGAACAGCGGCTCCAACCCCCCGCGCGGCGCTGGCAACTGCTCCAGATGGTCGAGGAAGCTTATTATCGAGATGTTTTGGTGGTCGCAGCGGCCCATAATGACCATCCTTTCACGCGCAGCTACCCCGCGGCGTTTGCTCCCCCCTTGTTGTCCGTCGATAAGGCCCTTTTCCCCGATCCGCTCCAATTTGCCTACCGCTTGCGGGAGCAGGTAGAGTTCCAAGCCCACGGGCGCGGCTATCTCGGTCCCTTTGCCACCGAACCCGCGACGAGTTGGGCCGCCGCTCACCTCACGGGGATCGCCGCCCGGCTCCTTTCCCTCAAGCCAGACTTGAAGCCTTTTGAGGTGAAAGCCCTTTTGTACTGGTTGAGCCGATCGTGGTCGTCATCTCAACTTGGCTCGGCCACTGCCCACGCTCGGGGACCTATGGGGCCGGCGTCTTCCCGCGCCGAGGAAGCCGCCAAGTCCGAGCAGGCACCAGCGGGAGAACCTGCCAGGACAGCCAGGGCGGAGAACCCCGAGAAAACGTCATAAGCCGTCCCCGCTGTAACTGATATCTGCGATGTAATTCTCGTAACGGTTATAGGGCTTGAGATAGGTGAGGGTGATTTCACCCGTGGGGCCATTGCGCTGCTTGGCGACGATGACCTCCAGGATATTGTCCTCCTGCGAGCCTTCGTAACGTCCGGGGCGGTGGAGGATCAACACGGTGTCGGCGTCCTGCTCGATGCTGCCGGATTCGCGCAGATCGGCCAGGCGCGGTTTATGGTCTTGCCGTTCTTCAGAGGCGCGGTTGACCTGCGCCAGGGCGACGACGGGAATGCCCAGCTCTCGCGCTAGGAACTTCAGGCGCCGGCTGATCTGCGCCACCTGTTCCTGCCGGGGATCACGGCGATTCTCTGGCTCGATCAGTTGCAAGTAATCGATGACCACCAGGCGTAAACCGCCTTCCTTCTCGTGTTTTTTCATCAGCCGTCGAGCCAGAGCGGCGATCTGCATCATGCTGCGGGAGGGGGTGTCGTCCAGATACAATTTGGCCCGGCGTAGCACATCGCCCGCGTCCATCAACTTTTGAATATCCTCGGCGTGGAGTGTGCCTTTGCGAACCTTGTGGCTATCGACGCGTGCTTGGCAGCACAGGAGGCGTTCCGCCAGTTCGATTCGGGTCATCTCCAAACTGACAAAGAGTACCGGCGGACCCGCTTCACCCCCATGAGTGGCGGCATCGTAATTGGTGATGACATTGCGGACGATGTTGAGAGCAAAGGCGGTTTTTCCGACCGACGGACGGGCAGCGATGACAATCAACTCGGAGTTCTGCAATCCTGCCAGGAGGTTGTCGAGGTCCACATAACCGGTGGGCAGGCCGCTCACCGCCAATTGACTGCTGTCCCGTCCTGTCCGGGCATCGATGCGGGCGAAGGCTTCATGGATGGCTTCCGAAAGGGTCTTGGTTTCGCCAATCAAGCCCGCCCTGGCGATGTCCATGATGCGGCGTTCCGCCTGGGCGACCAACTCATCTGCCGATTGTGTGCGTTCGTAGGCTTCCCGGAGGATTTCCGTGCCCGCGTGGATGAGGCTGCGCACCATGGCGGCATCCCGCACAATGCGGGCATGGTATTCCGCATTCGCCCCTGTAGGAACCGCCTCCCACAATTCGGTCAGATAAAGGGCGCCTCCCACATCTTCCAGTTGTTTGTTCCGCTTCAGCCGCTCATGGAGCATGACCAGATCGATGGGAAGGTTCTCGTTGGCCAGCTCCAGGATGGCAGCGTAGATCTTCTGGTGCGCATCGAGATAGAAATTGTCAGGACGTAACAACTGTTGCACGGTCGGCAATTCGTCAGGGTCGCGGAGAATGCCTCCCAGGACCCCTTTTTCCGCTTCAAGGTTATGGGGTAAAGCACGCTCATTCAGTCCGTCGGACATCTTACTCTGCCTTCCGGCGACATCAACAACTCAAACTCTGGGGCAGGACAGGGCGGTCCGGGCGGCGAATCCCGCTCGTTGCCGCGGACCTTACACCCTAACCTGTCCTGCTCCGCGGGTGCCTAACATATCCTGATTGTGCTAGACGGGGAAGGGCGATTGCAAGGTTGGTGGTGTAGTCCATCCGGCGTCGCTGAGGCCGGGGCCTGGCCATCGAGTGATCACACGAGCGCTACCGTCAGATCAAAAGACAGTTGTGCTATCGCTGCTGTAGAATAAACACAAGGGGGACGAAGCCTTCATTCCATCATGTCCAGGTTCGTCTTGCCAGCGGGGGGGGTATCCAGGACTTCCGGGGGGTGCAATCATGGCGGCATTTGAGTTGAAGCGGGTGATTTCCGGGGGGCAGACGGGTGCGGATTTGGGAGGTTTGAAGGCCGCTAAAGCCTGTGGCATACCTACGGGCGGCTGGATGCCGAAAGGTTTTCTGACCGAGGATGGCCCGAAGCCCGAATACGAGCGGCTCTACGGCATGCTGGCTTTACCCACAAGCGAATACACCAAGCGAACACGTCGGAATGTGGAATTTGCTCGGGGCACGCTCTGTATCGCCAGTCGCTGGAATGCGGATGGTGTGGCTGCCACTCTCCGCTATGCCGAAGAACTCCAGCGGCCCTTATTGAAAATCCCGTATCCGAAATCCCCGCGTTCCAAAGTGAAAGTGACGCCGGAAGAGGTGTTCCAATGGCTGGTCCAAAATAACATTTTTGTGTTGAACGTGGCGGGGAATCGCGAAAGTAACGCCGAGGGGATCGAGGAATTCACCTACCGCTTTTTGGTGCAGGTTTTTCAACTGGTCAAAAACCAGTCAGCCGGGGGAGTCAGCGCGCCGCCCATCGTGTCTTCCGGAATATAGTCCTTGGGCCTGGTCTTTTTTTTTCCGACCCTGGTGGGGGAATGTGCTGGCCCACGCCGCTGGGAAGGCTTGTGTTGGCTGTTGTTCCCGGTTCGTCCTGACGGCTTTTCAACGCCGGGTCGCGGCGATAACGGCGACCTGAATCTTGGCTTCGATGGAATAGCCCAGGTGCACCGGCACTTCGACGATGGTGTTGGCCTCCTTGATGTGCTGCTCCATGCGGATCATTTCCGGTTCGACAAGCAGATTCTTCCCCTTGAGGTATTTGCTGATTTCGACCGGACCGATCGACCCATAGAGATGGCCTTCTTCGTTGGCGTTGGCTTCGATGGTGATAACGGGCAGGCGGGAGAGTTGCTCGGCCAACACCTTGAGGTCCGCGATTTTCGCTTCGCGTGCTTTCTGGACCTGAATCTTGTACTGTTCCAAGCGGCGGAGGTTTTCCTCGGTGGGGGGTACCGCCAATCCGTAGGGATACAGGTAATTGCGGGCATAGCCGGGACGAACCCGCACGACCTCTCCTTGCCGTCCGAGATGAGGAACATCCTGGACTAGCACGACGAAGACGTTGCCATGCGGGTCCTTTTTCACCTGTTGCCGCTTTTTGATTTTCTTTTTGGGCTGGCGTTGGGTGGAAGCGGTTGTCGCGGCTTGACCGGCTGCCTTGGCTGAGCTTTTCTTGGCCATGGAAATTACTCCTTAGGAATCCGCCGCGGATGCGATGCCGGGCGGACTCTTTTCCATTGGGTGAGCTATGTCCCCTCGCGCATACAGTACCGGGATTTGTCATCTTAGGGATCAATCCGGCCACTGTCCGCAGGGGGGCGTAATTCCTCCCGGCAGGTCCTGCTCGTGGCCTTGGCTTAAGCCAGCGGCCACGCTTCAGGGGCGGATGATCTGCGTATCAGAATCTGCGGATCAGAAAGGAATGGGGTCCTCATCCTCTTGGCCGGTGGAGGGGGTATCCGGGGTATAGGAGTCCGGCAATTCCTCATCGTGGGGAGCAGAGGCGGTCACGCGGGAATTGGAACGGTTGGCCGGGGCGGGAGGCGGGCCATCGGGATTGCGGCTGCCCAGGAATTCGATGCTTTCCACCACGACTTTGTGTTTGGAGCGTTTGCCGCCGCCGTTTTTGTCTTCCCATTGGTCGAGTTGCAACCGCCCCTCAATGTAGAGCGGGTCTCCCTTGCGCGCATATTGGTAGATCAGTTCGGGCAGATTGCGGCGTGTGTCCGGCCGGCTGTAGGCTTCACAATCGATGTAGAGGGGGTTGGGATCGTTTTCCCACTGCCCGGTTTGAGGGTTTTTGCGGCTGCGCCCGACGGCAAAGCGGAACTTGATGACCGTGTTGCCGCTGGGAAGGGTACGGGGGGGTTCCGGATTGTCGGTCAGCCGGCCAATCAACATCACTTTGTTCAACGTCGCCATGGTGCGACCTCCTTTCGGATGGGTCTCGCTAGGGGATACGGTTCAGACTCTGGGAAACGGTTGAGACGCCATCCTCTTACCAACTATCCCACACCCATCTGTCCATCGCAAGGTCGGTAGGTGGAAAAAAATCAGCCGGGGGGTTCAGAACATCGGATACCCCGTAGGTGGGGACGCTAGGAAAATTGACTGCAAGGACAATCATACCATTCCGGGAAGGCCGGGAAGATGGATCATCTCCCCGGATCCGGCGGGGAAAAGCAAGCCTTGTTTCCCTACCTCGCCTCGAAAAAGGGCTCTAATCCTATTTTACCGGGAAAAATGCAGGCCATTCCCTGACCTCGCTCAGGCAGGCAATCCCGCGGGACGGAGCGATGGGAAGGGTGGTTTCGTCTATAATGGCGGTTTCGTCAACACCCGTGGGAGTAGGAGGAGTTCAAGGTGGGGGTATGCTGTTTATTCCGATTTGTCGGCTCCTTCCGCACTGCGTCGCGAGCGCCGGCTGGGTGCAGGTGCCGGGGCCGGAGTCGAGGCTGGAGGAGTTTCGTCGGTACCTCCCTCCGGGGAGGGGGAGGTGGTCGCCTCTTCGGCCAAAGGGACATCTTCCCGCATACCGCGAAGGGCGAAGGCCGTCGAGTGATCCTCCCGTGCTACGCTGAGCATGGCCTCCACCCATTTGGGATGCAACCGGATCGTCAGGTGGCGCAGAACGAGGCCTTCCTGGAGTTTGATGTCACGATCCAGCTCCCGCTGCTTCTGGCTGTCCTGCTGGTAGTAAATGACGTGATACGCCCCTTTTTTGAACTTGCGGATCGGGTAGGCCAATTTGTGGTTGTAGTCCCAAGGCCGGCTGACGAGAATCTTCGCCTCATGCCGTTCCCAGAGGGCATGCAAATGCTTGAGGACTCCCTCGCTGTCCGTACTGACCTTGGTGGGGTCCAGGAGCAACATCGTTTCGTAGGTGTTGACTGGCATGGTTAGCCTCACTTTTGGGACTGCCAGCGTGGCAGTCTGGAACCGTGGATGCAACGGCAGGGCCCGATCTGGGCGAAACCGGCCTGCCGCTGACCTCTTCCTCCCCGAAGCGGAAGAGGGGTTGCCACATACGTAGGGGAATATTGATCTATGAAGTGTCCGGAGGATTGCCAGGGGTAGAGGATCAAGGGGGGGAGGCCGACTCGGAGGAGGGAGAAGGTGATTCACCGGTGGGGTGCGGGGGCGAAGGGGTGTCCGGCTCGGCGACGGGAATGGGTGCTGTTAGGGTGGTCAGCGAGGCTGGATCGGGAGTGGGAATCGTGGCCGAGGGAGGAGAGGCCGGGTTGGATCGGGAGGATGGCCGGGACCGGGAAGCAGAGGGTTTCGCCGGTTTGTCCGGAGCATTGAAGCGGTTCATGGCCGCCTCGAGGCCTTGTTCGGCCCAACACTCCACGGCTTGGGCGGCGCGCGCGATTGCCTCGGCGATGATCGGTTGCTCACTGGCTCGGAAGCGACCGAGCACATGATCGACGGCCTCTCCCGGTTCCGGCTCCCCGACCCCGATGCGCAGACGCGGATACTCTTCCGTACCTAAATGGAATTGGATGTCCCGCAGGCCGTTATGCCCCCCGTGACTACCGCGAGGACGCAGCCGCAGTTTGCCCAGCGGCAGATGGATGTCGTCACAAACGACGAGCAAGTGCTGCGGGGAGAGCTTGTAAAAATCCAGGAGAGCGCGGACGGCGCGGCCGCTCAAGTTCATGTATGTCTGGGGTTTGACGAGCAAGAGGGTATCAGCACCCCGCCGGACTTCCGCGATCAGGGACTCAAATTTTTCTCGGAAGGAGCCAGCGTGGGGGCAGCGGGCCAAGGTGTCGATGACCTCGAAGCCGACGTTGTGGCGCGTGCCGGAGTAACGACTGCCGGGGTTACCCAAACCGACGACGATTTTCATGGATCAATCCGCGTGCTTGCCGGAAAGTCCGCCGGGGAGAAGCAGGCCCAAGTCACCCCGCGCAGGGCCCGCCACCAATAAAGGCCCGCCGCCCATTCTATGGCCCTGATCGCGTTGTTTTCCTAAGCGAGAAGGGAAACCGTTATTTGGTCCAGGGAGCCAGGCCTGGAGGAAAAGATCACTTCTCCTCCGGTTCCTCCGCCTTGCGCTCTTTCTTGATGACTTCCGGGGCTGTGGGGGCGGCTTCGGCAGGCGGTGCCGCGGCAGTTTCGGCGGCCCCTGGCACTTTCAACTGTACGACCACTGCCTCCGGCGACTCCAAAATCTTCACGTCTGCGGGAACCACCAGGTCTTTGACGTGGATCGGATGGCCTACACTCAGATGCGTAATGTCGACCCGGATCGCCTCCGGAATGTTGCCCAGAGGGCATTCCACGTGGACCGTGTGCAGGGGTTGATCCAGGACCGCTCCGCCGGATTGTTTCGGCACGTTGCGCAATTCAATCGGGACGACGACTCTCACCTTTTCCGCGGCACTTTTTCGCTCGAAGTCCACATGAATGATCTCGCGGCCGAAGACGTCCCATTGCACTTCGCGGATGAGGACCGTCTCTTGTTGGCCGTTCACATCCAGGGTGATCATGCGGGCATGCTGAACGCGGACGATATGGTCGATGTCATGCCGGGAGACGGCCACGGCCACATTCGCCTGCTTGTGCCCGTAGATGATGGCCGGAACCAGTCCCTGTTGGCGCAGCTTGCGTGCGGCACGAGTGCCTTGGGTGTTTCGCACGGTCGCCTTGAGTGTGGCTATCGTTTGCATCACTTGCACCTCCGGCGTGGATATGCCCCTCGCCACCTCTACCTGTCATCCGTCATGAGACACTGCCTGAGACCTCACCCAGGAGACGGCGATGCTGGACCCCCGTGGCTGCCGAAACAGGTTCTCCCTGGCGAAAAACAGCACGGTCGGCTGAGGCGGCTACTCCCACATCCAACGCTTGCCTGAGTCCAATAATTCAGAGGATCGCCCAAGTCCGAACATCAATGACCCGGGTTGCCTCGTCATGAATATCGTAGGGGCGGCAGCAGTGGTGACAAGGAAAACTCAGGGAGCGGTCCGGCAGAGGGATTCGCCTTTCGTGGAGCAGGATAAGGAGGTGCAGCAGGCTCATTCAGACTAACACCGGGTGTGGAATTGGGCTGATCAGGGGGTGAAGTAGGATATCGTGAGGGAGAGAGTGGAGTTTTTTCTGAACGGGCGGTCAGGCGGCGGAACGGTGGACCTCGAGGGAGGGTTCGTCCGAGCCGCGGTAGCGGTGAGCGCCGGGAATGCCGCGCTGGGAGGTGCGGATAAATTCGAGAACTTCCCGAACGGCCGGTGAAGTCTCCGCAAGCTGGGTGTTCTGTTGTAGCAGCACGCTCAGGGGTAGGCGCTGGCGGTACATGAGGGTAAAGAGGTGCCGGACCGCTTGGATGTCCGCCGTGGACAGCCCCGCACGCCGCATGCCGATGACGTTGACTCCGCAAACTTCGTTGTGGCGTTGCATGACCCAAAAAGGCGGAATATCCTGGCTGACCGCCGAGACCCCGCTCAGCAGAGCCAAGCGCCCGATGCGGCAGAATTGATGGACGGCGGAATTGCCACTGATGAGAACTCGGTCGGCTAGGGTCACGTGACCAGCGAGTAGAGCGCCGTTGGCCAGAATGCACTCATCCCCTATGGTGCAATCATGTGCCACATGACTGCCCACCATGAACAGATTGCGATGGCCAATCCGTGTCACCCCGCTGCCGTGGCCGGTTCCCTGGGGCAAGGCCCGGTGGACTGTCACATGTTCGCGGAAAATATTGCCGTCGCCAATAATGATCTGGGTGGGTTCTCCGCGATAACCCAAGTGTTGCGGAGCGCCTCCGAGAACGCAACCGGTCCCGATCTGATTATTGCGCCCAATTGTCAGAGGACCAATCAGGTGGGCATAGGGACCGATGACCGTCCCCGCTCCGATGATGACGGGGCCTTCCACAATGGCATAGGGGCCAATCCGCACATCGTCCCCCAAGACGGCTTCGGAGCTGACAATGGCCGTCGGATGAACCCCAGGGCTGTTGGGTTGGCTCATAGGCTGGCGTCCTTATTGCAGGGGATCCATGAGGCAGGGGTAATTACCAACTTTCTGCGAAAAACTCCAGAGCAACTGGAAATCGCAATCCCCAAAACTTAGGAGCGAACAGAAAGGTAAGGGAGTGAACGGGAGGGAAGGAAGGGAGCGGAATCGCCCCACTCGCTTGGAAGCCAATCGCGGAGGTTGGCTTGCCGCATTCTGGGGAAGGTGGATAATGAGGCTACCTATATCGGCTGAGGCGATGGCATGACGAATCAGTACCGCTGTGCGGCGGGCCATACGTGGGTGATGCCGCTGGACGGCCATCTCCCCCGTGCTTGCCCCGTGTGCGGCACGGAGCAATGGGAAAGTCTGCCGTCTCAGCCCCAGCATGAGGATCAGACCGGCTTACCGCGGGTCGATCCGGTGGTTTTGGCCGCACCGGTGGAACAACTGGACCCGGTGGGCAAAGGACTGACCCGAACTTTCTTCCCTGGCCGCTTGCAAAGGCTGGAATCTTCGTCCGCCTCCGCCCCCTCGGACAGTCCGAGCTTAGATCATGCCTTTGTGGTAGAGAGTACCCTGCCTCCGCCAGACCCAGGCTATGCCCAGGAACCCGGAGCACTGACCTCAACCGGGGATAGTTTGGTTCAACTGTTGCCGGAAGGTGGGGAGACGGCTAAGGGGCAATCGACCGGCAGCGTGGCGCGGCTGGGATCATTCTCCAAGAGCCTGGCGCCCGGTATGCGCGTGGGATGGATCACCGCCGACCGGGATGTGATTGCGCGCTTCGCTACCTGTGGGTTGATGGACAGCGGCGGCGGGCCGAATCAATTCGCCGCCATGGCCGTCGCCGCCTACTGTGAAGCCGGCGAATTCGACCCCCAGGTGGCGCGATTTCGCGCCGCCTATCGCACGCGGCGCGACGCTTTGCTGAACGCAATCGCCATCCACCTGCCCGCCGGATGCGAAGCGCACACGCCGGCCGGCGGTTTCTTCGTGTGGCTGCGGTTGCCGGGCGTCTCGGCGCGGCGGCTGCTGCCGACGGCCGAGGCGATGGGAGTGTCTTTCGTGCCGGGACACCGATTCTTCTGCGACGGCCAGGGTGGCGAAGATGCCATCCGGTTGGCCTTCACGCTCTATCCGCCAGCGCAACTGCAAGAGGCGGTGCGGCGGTTGGCCCAGGCCGTACAGGCGCATGACCAAAACTGACTGCTCAACCCGACCGGCCTATTCCCATCGTCGCGTGTTCGACCTCTATAATCCCGGTTGTGGATTTGTCGAAGCTTGCCGAGGTCTTTCAGCGATATCCCGATATTCACGCCGTGTATCTGTTCGGCTCCTACGCCGCCGGCCGAGTGCGCCCCGACAGCGACATTGACCTCGCCATATGGCCACGTCGTCGCGAGATTCGCGAACGACGTTTGGATATTTTGGCCGATCTGGCCGCGCGCGGCTTTTGCAACGTTGATCTGGTGTTCCTCGACACCGACGACGTCGTGCTAAAGCATCAGGCCGTGCGCTTGAACAAGGTCATCTATCATGCGCTCGACTTCGATCGCGGCAGCGCATACTCGCGGGTCGTCCGCGAGTATCTCGATTTCCAGCCTTTCCTCGCCGTCCAGCGCCAGGCGTATAAACGGAGAGTCCTCGATGCCCCAACCGGACGTCATTCAGAAGCGGCTTCAGAAGCTGCATGAGTATCTCGCTATCTTGCACAAGTTGCGCCGCTACCCGCCACGCAGGGCTTCTCTCGGCTGAGATCGGAAGAGCA